>ULNH01020196.1_pt1 | contig 31208 bp, 24 predicted proteins | sample 1951871 | NCBI WGS metagenome assembly ULNH01 (sample SAMEA4835572, study PRJEB28245) | human gut metagenome | biome: gut microbiome; material: fecal sample | place: Denmark | collected 2008 | reverse complement strand
TAGCAGATGCATTATATGCAACAGATGAATATAATGTCTTTTTAAGAGATAATAAAAGCGAATGTACATTAAGAATATACTTTGAGTCTCCTTTATATGAAGCCTTTAAATTTGCAGTATACGGATTATATGATTGTAGTAATACATTATATGATTTTGTTTATAAATTAACAAATAATAAGTTTTTAGCATCAGCTAATGATTTAAACATAAATGGTTTTTCAGATGACAGACTAAAAAATTCACTAAGAGCACAGATGAACTTAATGAGTAAAGTTATAATAGACATTATTTGTCCTAAATATCTTAATGGAAAAAATGTAAAATATATTAAATATGCAGAGGTACAACTTAGTTCAACAGTGAATAAAACTGTAGAATCATTAGATAAGATAATAAAAGAAATAAGAAATGCAGATGGATGCTGTTTTGAAAATGCTAATGCAGAGTTATTTACAACAACAGCATTAGCTAAAAACAATAGTATAACATTAAAAAATTTAATAATACCAAATGGAAAGTCAGATAAGCGAAATATATTTAATTATGACGAGTATACATTAATAAGGTATCTGAGAAGAATAAGAGGAGAGCATAAGTCAAAATATGATGACTATTTATCTAATGGAGAGATTGAATTAAAAGTTACTCAAGATACAGAAATAGCTTGGATATAAAACAAAATTACCTTGCTAATTACATTGTAATCATAAGTATTTATAATAATTATATTCATTAATGCATTATATAATAGGCATATATAAGTAGACCTGATATTGAAAATTTTTGATTTTTAGATATAAGGTAGCATTTAGAAAATATTGTATAAAGCATTAAACAAGCATTATATATAAATCACCTACTTAATTTAATAAAAAATAGTAGTGCAGTTAATTTATGATTTATGATATAATTTTTATTATACTTATGAAATCAATGGAAAGGCTTAGGTAAATTTAAAAAATGAAAAGAGTAAAATTATATGACAATGGATATTCACATATACTTATAGATAGTTCAACTATACAAGTATTAAGAAATACAGACAATATGTTTTCACCTAGGTCTATCAAGGTTTGGAGTTCTATGCAAATAGAACTCGGTAGGCCAGTAAGTGAGTTTAAGGAGTGCTTAGTTAAGACAAGGGTACCATTGATGATAAAAGAGGTGTCACTTCCTATAAAAGGTGTACTTGGTTATCAGTTGATAAGAATGCATACTGGAAAGGTACAAGATAAAGTATTAGCTAATATACTTGAAAAGGACAACAAGATAATTAAGTTAACCTTTAATAGAGAATTAGCAAGCGATAAAGAATTTCGTAAATACTCTCAAGTACCAGTAGTTAATCAGTTTAAATTGAAAGCATTAAATTTAGAAAATTCTAAGGAACTAGAAGCTCACTTTGCTAAACAATTAGATATAATAATTGAAACATTATTTAGAGGTACAGCTAGTTTCATTAAGGCAGAATATACACCTGGAGAAATAATAGTACATGTAGATGCTAACGGACAAGAACAGAAAGTATCATTAATATTTTCAAGTAAGTCATCATCTTACGAGTTAGTATCAGTATCTATATAATATAATTGAAAGGGAAAAAGAGACATGGCAATAGGTTTGTATATTACAAAGGATATAAAGGTAGAACTTGGAGAGATTAAGGAAAAACTACTATTTGATTTAGATAATGCATCTATTAAATATGAAATTCCTTTTGATAAAATAAATACAAATGGTGTGAAAGAAACAATTATTACAATGAGAGAGCCAGACATTGAAATAAGTGTTGAAAACGACATCATTACATATATAAAGACTGTAAATACAGAGTTTTCTAACTTAGATAAAATAGAGAACACAGATGTAAATATAACTGAACATATTAAAAAGATTCAAGAGCAACTAAATAAAAAATTCGGTACAGATGATTGTACTCTTAAGATTGAGAAACTTGACTCAAAGACATTAAATATTACATTAATAATCACATCTAAAAATGATAAATGTCGTATACAAATTATAAGAGATACATTTGGATATATTTATATAAACACTATAAGGGCACTATAATGCAGATTGGAGATAACAGATGAGCACTGAGGAAAGAAAAATACAATTCTTTAAAGATAAAATTACAGCTCGCCTGGAAGAACTGCGCGATTTAATGCCTGAAATCAAGTATAAACTGTATAAGACAATGATAGAAGATTGTGACTCTTATGATGAAATAAGAGAAATGGCAGAGTTAGATTTACAGTTTAACATGATAAAGTATGTTAACGAGTTAAGGGACAAGCTAAAAGATAATAATACAAGTTTAGAGGAATTGGAAGCCGTAACAAATAAAAATGTTAGGGCTTCTAAACTTGTTGTAATATCGCCTAAACCAAAGAGTCAGCTTACTAATGCTGAGAAATTAAGTGATATAGACATATCCACACTTGGAGAGGATATGGAAGATGAAGATGTTTTAGCATCAGCAGCTAATTTGTTACTCATGCGAATGAGAACTATGCCTATAGAAGAGTTATACAGAGACGAGCTTGAAAATTATGAGGAGGACACTAGCGAAGAAGATATAGATAACTTAGATGAAGATAGCTTATATGAAGATACAGATGAAGTATTTACAGACAGTGAAGATGAAGAAGATGAACTTGAATTTGAAGATGGTGCACTTGAAGAATTAGAAGATGAACTAACAGAAAAGAAATTAGACATCAGAGACGCTAGGGATTCAAGCGAAGAAGATGACGATGACGATATATTAGATTTTGGTGATACAGAAGAATCTGAGGATGGTGTTGATATAGATGACTTAGACTCACTAGAAGATAATATGTTTGCAGATGATATAGAAGATATAGACAGTGAGGAAGATGACTTTGACATAGATTCTATGGATGATTCAGATTTATTTGAAGATACAGACGAAGAGTTTGTAGATAATGACGAAGATGAATTTGACATAGATTCTATGGATGATAGCGATATATTCATGGATTCAGATGAAGATGACACAGAAGATATAGAAGATGACTTTGATATAGATTCTATAGACGATTCAGAAATGTTCAATGACAGTGAAGAAGAAAGTGATGATTTTGATATAGATTCTATGGATGACTCAGACTTATTTGCAGAATCAGATGAATTTGAAGAAGATAGCGAAGAAGATGATATAGACTCATTAGACGATTCTGATATGTTTGATGAATCTGAGGATGATAACTTTGAAGATGAATTTGATTACGACGAAGAAGATGGAGAATCAAACATAGATGATATAGATGACAGCGAACTGTTTGATGATTCCGATTCTGAAGATGACATAGACACTGACGACGAGGACGATATAGACAGTATAGAAGATGACTCTGACGAATTTGATATAGACGACAGCGATTTTGATACAGATGAACCTGAAGATGATTTGGATGACTTCTTTAGCGATTTGAATAATAACACAAGTCAAAGACAATGTCAAAATAACATTCAAAAAAGACAAATGGCGTCTAATAAAATTTTCTTGAACAATACAAAAAGAGGAGAACAAACTCAACAAATGTTCAATTTCATAAATGGTTTATTTGGTGGTACAGCTAAATTAGCTGTAAAAGCATCCCAGAGTGCTAAAAGAACAATGGTTAATGGAGCACAAAGGATAAATAATTCAAGCTACTTTAATTTAGACAGTACAACTAGGAGGTAATATATGATACACATTAATGAATTAAATAATATATTACCAATCAGTTGTGAAGATAAAAATTTGAATTTGTTAACATTTGATGATATGGAATGGTACATAAAGAATTGTAAAAAGCCTTATTATGAGGAATTTTTAGACTTTAAGTTTTCATCAGATATACAAGATAATAAATTAAGAGAAGTCATATATAATATGATTGTTGGATATAAACTAAAAATAAGCTCAGGATATGAGGCTAGGTTATTACTTAAGAATAAAGACAATAACATTATATATGGTGGATGTACAATATTTGAAAAGAATAACTTTAATGATATAGAAGTAGCATACTTTATATTACCTAAATATCAAGGTAAAAATTTAGGAACATTAATGTTAAAGAAAATATGCATAGCATTAAAGAATTCTACAATACCATTTAAGAAAATTACATTGACAATTAGATATGACAACAAAGCATCCCTAAAAGTAGCACAAAAGGTAGGATTTAAGTATCTTGCTGAAGTAGAGGGGAAGTATAGAAAAAATATAATAATGTATATAGATAGGACATCAATAAATGAAGGTAAACAAGGTTGATAAAATACAATTCATATATAATGGTAAGCAAAACATAATAAAAATAAGATTTTATGACTACTCATTTGATAATATTCCTATATTTATATCTGATTGCGTTGATGAATACATTGTAATGCAGTTGATTGATAACAGCATAATTATAATAGCTAATGATATATACATAAATAATTGTAATAAAGAGCTCTTGGAGATAGGAATATTTGATAAATTACTAAGATATGAACTTAATACAGAACAAGATAGCATAATAGATGTACACTTAACAAGATGGTTTAGTTCAAGCAGTACTATACAATATATAAACAATAGTAATATGGATGATGAACATAAAAATAAAAGAATATCTTTCATAGAAAATTACTTATTGTGTAATAACAATTTTAATATACATGATAAACAATATATTGCAAATAATTTAAAATTTATAGAAATTAATGAATTGGAGACATGATACATGAGAAAGTTGGTTAATGGAAAAGTAATAGAGATTGATAACATTGAATTATTTGAGTTAGCAGCTGAAGGATTAGCATTACAAAATACAGCAATAAGTAGCACAAATGATGGTATAGAAGCAAACATAAATTCACCTCTAGTACGTAAATATATTAAACAATACGATGTATTTTTTAAGGCTATGCCTTATCCATTATATGCAATAGAGGCAGATATTAAATATGCAACATTAGGAAATTTTATAAAGTCTCTTTCTAAAGAATATGTTGCAATGTGGGTTGATAATGGATTAAATATTAAACTTGATAAAGAAACAGGTATGACGCTACATATTGTAAATAATACATGGAGTATTGTTTATTCGAAGGATACTAGAACAGATAATACATCAATGGAGTTGTTTAAGAACTCAGTTGGATATAATGAGTACAATTGGTTATTAAGAAAGATAGTGAATAAAGAAACTACAGCTAATTTTTATGTAGAGTTCATGCCAGAATTTGTAAAAGCATGTAATAATCAACCTATGATAATTAAATGGGAATTAGAAAACATATTAACATTCGGAAATATACCTAATAGAATTGAGTTTCTACCTAACAAAATTATAAATCCAGAAGCTGATGAGGAATATACACTAGACATATATTGCACAGGTACAGTTGAAACAGATGAAACAATACCTAGTTTTAACTTAAGTGCAGATACTTGTAATGGAAAAATGCGTTATAAAACTATAAAAACATATGGATTTGATGCATATGCAAAACCATTATCTGATGGAACAAAAACATCAGGCAAGATTGAAAAGTGTAAAGTCACTGGATTACATAATTTATTCATGCAATTATGTGCTATAAAAACATCTAATGAATTAAATAAATTTCCTTATTTTGAGGGAATAATATCTGATAATGTTTTGGTATTCGTTATTGATAAAAGACTATACTTAGCAAAAAGTAATAGAATAATGGAGCCTAAGGATATAGCACATGGAGTTGAATTATATTCAGTAGAAAAAGGAAAAATATACTTTATTAAATCTAAGAAGATAAATGATAAAATAAGTAAAGACTCTTTGTATAGTTATACAATACAGAGTGGAGCATTAAGATTATGTAAAACAGTATTTAGTTACTAGGAGATTGATATGGAGACAGTAGAAATTTCAAAATTATTTCAAGATAATATAAGTAAAGTACTTACACCTAGTGGATATAAACATATTATAAAAAGGGATAATAACTTAAGTAGATTTGATATACTTAATAGAATATTGATAGAAATACAGTATCCAAATGCTTATGATGTTAGAACATCCGAAGAATGGTTAATAGATAACAGAAATGTAAAAAATAATTCTAAGGGAATTGATATTATATTACCAGTATATAGTTCTAAATACATAGATACAGAGACTGGGGAAGAAATAGATATTAATGATTTAACATTAGATGAACTTAATGCTGCTGTACAACATAATGTTGTACATAGACAGGATAGTTTAGAGACAACTTGTGTTAAGCAACTTTATGATATAAGACAAACTATATCATTAGATAATTCAAAATATGCAGTATCAAAACCTATAATTAAATCATCTAGTATAATAAGTATGTTTCAGATTATAACAGGATGTGCAGTTGAGCATGGAGATATCACTTATTATTCTAAGTCAAAAAACATATTAACTGTGTCAAAACAAAAGTATACAGAATTAGCAGTTAGCTTAGTAGATATACTAGTTGATTTTTATATAAAAACAGCTATACATGATGTATGTAACAATGACGACATAGATTTTTCAGAATATGATATTGATTTAATAAAATATACATTACAATATTCTTTAGATACATTATTAAGGGATAACAGAGATTGTGAATTTGATGCAGTAAGACATACAAGTACTGATAAGTTATTATTAATATTGAATATAGTAGATTCTATAGTAAGTGGTATAGCAGAGAATATAGAATATAAAAACAGCAATATTAGTAGAGATGCTGTAAGTAGTATAGAAACACTTAAGAAAGCAGAGGCTCTACTTAATATAATGGAAGCTAATAACATAAGTAAAATAATGAAAGGTGCATAAAGTGTGAGATAGTCAGTATAAAAACTAGTTAAGCAATTGAAGCATCATTGAGTTTATATGTAAAACATAGGCTTGGTAAAATTTGGCTTAAAATTAGGCATTAAAATAAAAATAATTAGTTTTTATTAAAGATATTTTTGTACTTTATAAAAATTAGGTGAGTAACATGGCAGGAAATATGAATAACGGATTTGATGGTTTTGATAACTCTGATGATTTCAATTTTGGCGGAGATACATCAGGCGGATTCGGTGATGATTTTGATTCTAGCTTTGGCGATGGTGGCTTTGGAGATGATGATATATTTTCTGATACATCACAAAACAGTAATAATCAGAGTAATCAATTTACTGAATCAGTAAATAGTTTTGATAACCAAAATCAATTCCAAGACACAGTAGCTGAACAACAAGGTACAAAGAAACAGTCTATAATACTTATAATAGTTGGAATAGTTGCACTTGTAATAGTTCTAATAGTCGCAAGTGTAATAAGTAATAGAGCTAGTAAAAAAGATACAACTACAGTTCAAAATAATACCAATACTACACAAGTTGTACAGCAAGACAATAATGTAAATGTTGATGACATAGTGAATGATGGTAACAACAGTCAAAGTCAACAAAACCAAACAAGTAATCAACAAAACGTTATAACAAACAAAGTGGACGATGATTTTACTTGGACACTCATTACAGATAATGAGCAAGTTCAATTTAATAGTGAGTATTCAGACATGACATTCACTATAACAAGCATTGAACACAAAGCAAGAGCAGTAGATACTAATAATAATCTAGTTGTTATAACAACTCTACAAGGTAGTATTTCAGGTTTATCTGGTACATATGAGTTGGATATACCTTATAATAAGGGAGTTAAACTAGTTGTTGGTAACAGTTTTACAGTTCATGTTCAGTTAGGAACTTACAACGGAAAAACAGTTGTGGGCGAAATTCAATATTCATTGAAACTGAAAAAATTTTTTGAAAAATCCTAGATTTTTTGTTGACAAAATAAAAATGTTGCGTTAATATGTATTTAGAAGTTGAGAAATGATTGATTTAAGAAATTTGAAAAAACTTCTAAAAAATTTAAAAAATCTGTTGACAAAATAAAAAGTCAGCGGTATAGTAAAAGAGTAGTAAGGAGTTAGTCCTTATGAAGTAAATAGGTATCTAGTACGGAGTGTACATGATATAAATAAAAATCTTAATTCCACAAGGAGGAAAAAACAATGGACGCAATTTTTGGTCAGGAAGCTACAGCACCTGTAGCAGCAGACGCAGTTGATACTGCAGCAAGAAAAGAGAAAGTAGCAGTTATGAAAGCATCTTTAAAGGAGACAGTTCAGACTTCTCCTGACTTCGCTAGCAAGCTTCGTAGACTTTCTAACTCAATCAAGGTTGTTAATACTCTTGGTTATGGTAAGGGTGGTAACATCGTAGTTGATAAGAAGGCTTCTGGAGATGCTCGTGTACTTAAGCCAACTTCTGCTATCTGCGGATACAAGCTTGAGAACATCGGTACTGAAGTTATCGAGTACACTACTGAGGTATTCAGCCAGGATGAGACTGGTAAGTTCGTAGGTCAGGTAGTTAAGAAACAGTGGGCTCCTGGTGAGACTATCAACTTAACTCGTCAGTATACTACAATGCTTTGCTCTATGCCTGAGATTTCATTCACTCTTGCAAATGGTAAGATTGTATCTTCTAGCAAGAAGAATGCTAAGTCTCTTAAGGAAGAGTTAGCAGCTTACTACTTCGCATTCAACAAATCTGAAGATGGAACAACTCCTCAGGTTAACGATGATGAAGTTAAGTTATCTGTAGATGACGCTGATGGAAAGGTTAAGCCTGAATACGTTGAGACATTCGGTTACCTCAACAATCCTAAGGAAGGTAGAGCAGCTCGTACAAAGGGTGCTAAGTACACTACTCAGGACCTTGCAGCAAACTATATACACAAATTACTCGAGGAGCAGGGAATCTAATCCTCAGTACTTTGGAGTATTGCAAATCGAACACAAAAGAGTCAGGACCTTCGGGTTCTGGCTCTTTTTTATTGTGTAAAAATTTCACAACTCAAACTAATGCATACAATACATGAAAATGTTACACATTACAACTCATTTTAATATACATATAAAACAACATATAAATAATATTGATATAAATTATTTATATTGGAGGATAACAAAGATGGGAGTACCTAAGACAACATTATATGATTATTGCATGGAACATCCAGAAGTAAGACATTTAATAGACGAGTATGATACAAGTTTAAATAAGAAGTCAATACATGAAATAGGAGCAAATACAGGGAAGACTAAAGTCTATTGGCATTGTGATAAGCACGATTACACATGGCAAGATTATCCTGCAAACAGAGTAAAATATCCAAAAGCACCATGCTGTACAGGAAGAGTAGCAACAAAGCAAAAGAATGTAATGACATTATTTCCTGAGATTATGAGAGACTTCGACTATAAATTAAACAATGGTATAGACCCTGAAACATTATTACCTTATTCACATGCTAGAATAAACTGGAAGTGTCATAAGTGTGGATATAAGTGGAATACACTATTAAATTCTAGATGTGAGAGACTTACAAACTGTCCAAACTGTTCATCACGTCAAACATCAAAAGCTGAAAAGTTACTTATAGGTTACTTTAGTAGCATATTTCCTAATACAAAGAAAACAAAAATAGATAACACAGAGTTTGATGTGTTTATACCAGAATTAAAAGTGGCAATTGAATATGATGGATACCCATGGCATTTAGAAAAAAGAGACCAACATATAAAGAAATTACAGATTGCAAATAAGAATGGAATTATACTTATAAATATAGCAGAGTACAAAAATACACCAAAGATATTAGACTCTGTAAAAAATCAGTATACATCTGAGCATAGAGTTATATATCATGAGATTAATACTAGTTACAACTTAGGTAATTTATTACCACTTGTAATAGATTATTTTAGACAGAATGGAATAATGTTACCACAACCTAATGATAATATGGTGCAAGATATATTATCAGAAGTTCCAATGAAAGAAATGGAAGATAGCTTATGGAATAGTACAGATATACCATGGATAAGAAACTGGATAGCAGAGGAAGACATTCCGAAAGCAAAATATATATCTCAAGGTTCATCTGAAAACATAAGAATAACATGTCCAAATTGTGGCAGACAATGGGATACAAAAGTACACTGGATAAAGAAACAATTTAGAGGATGTACAAAACGTTCAGGTGGTTGTGGATTTCAAGGTTTAATGGGAAACCAATTAGCAAATTCATCAGCATCATTTAAAAAGGGTAATGAGTCAAGAAAAGACTATTTACACAGCTATTATGCAACCTATAGAAAAGATAATTAGCATCTAAAATAAAAGTATCAATAAACATAATCATTTCAATATATAAGGTATGATTAAAAGTCATACCTTATTATTTTTGGAGGATACTACATATGAAAAGTAAATTACTACTTACAATATTATCTATAACACTATTACTATCAGGATGCTCTGTTACAGAAAAAGAAAACATTATAGTTAAAGTACCATCTACAAATACTGAAAACAAAGCAAGTTCAGAGTTAATTTATAATACTGAGGAAATAGAAACAGAACAACAAATTATAGAAACAGAGACAGAAGAAAAAGAACCAGAAGTCCAAACTGTTAATATAAAGATGGTAGGAGATTGTTTAATACATAGTAGTTTGTATAAATCAGCAGAGCAATCTCCTGGGTTATACAATTTTGATTCAATGTTTGAGCATGTTAAAAATGATATAGAGTCAGCAGATATTGCAATTATAAATCAAGAAACAATTTTTACTGCAAATATAAATGATTATAGCGGTTATCCAATGTTTGGAAGTCCAATAGAGGTTGGTATAGCAGAGGTAAATGCAGGATTTGACGTAGTATGTCATGCAACAAATCATACTATAGATAAGGGGATACAGGGTATAGAAGATACATTACAATTTTGGAATGAGAATTATCCAGAAATTGGTATATTAGGTATACATAATAACGAAGAGGAATCTGATATTTATTATAAGGAAACAAATGGAATAAATTTTGCATTCGTTAATTATACTTATGGTCTCAATGGATTAGAAAGCAGAAGAACAGGAAAAGAATATATAGTAGACATGCTAACTGATAGTGATATCGAAGAAACACTATCAGAAGCAGAAGAAAATTCAGACATGACAATAGCAATTCTTCATGTTGGCACAGAATATGTATATGAACCAACTGATTATGCAAAACAACAAGTAGATAAATTTATAGATAATGGTGCAGATATAGTAATATGTGCACATCCACATGTAATAGAGCCTTATGAAATGAGAACAACAGACAATGGAAACAAAGGTTTAGTTTATTATAGTTTAGGAAACTTCATATCAGCACAAGATGAGTATCCTAGAGTATTAGGTGGTATGGCAGATATTACTATTACAAAAACAACTTACAATAATGAATCAACAATTGAAATAACAGATTATACAATGATTCCACTTGTAACACATCAAGAAAGAGGTTATTATACAACTTATAAATTAGAAGACTATACAGATGAATTAGCAAGTAAACATAGATTAGGAATCACTACAGAAAAGTTGTGGACACTATGGAATAGCATCATAAGTAAAAATGTGTATAATAATTAATTTTATTGGAGGACAGTATAATGGATGATTTTAGTAAAGAAGCTAGGCAAGAATATCATAAACAAAAATGTGAAGAACTTAGAAAAATAAGAATTAAAATGGCAGAAACATTAGGTATACCAGAAGCAGTAAGAAAAGAACCATGTAACTTTGATGGAGTATGCAGTGGTACATGTCCAGCATGTTATATGGAAGAGAAAGCCCTAATGGATAGAATATATGAGCTTTCTCAAAATGGTATGATGGATATGATTTTTGGAGATACAGCGAAAGAAATTCAAGATAATGCACATGCATTTGATACAGACAATTCATTTTTTGGAGAGGCAGAGTCATTAGAAGGAGATATTATGTATGATGACATAGACGAATTAGAAGATAATACTGTAGATGATAAAGATAGTAAGCAAGTATTAAAATCAATTAATCATGATAAAACATCAGACATACCATTAACTGGATTAGTAATACCGCCTAAAGAAAAAGAGAAAACTAAGGATAAGAAAAATAAACAGAAAAATCCTGTCAAGATACCAGATTTTCTTAAAGGAAAGAAGAAATGAACAAGTTTGAAATGATTACAGTCAATAGGCATAGATTTTCAACAGATGGAAATGGAATAACAACATTAATAGCATTAGCGGGATGCCCATTAAATTGTAAATATTGCATAAATAAAAAAGTACTAAGTACTAAAAATATAAAAGAATTAACAGAGCAAGAACTGTTATCAAACATACTTATAGATTATTGTTACTTTATGGCAACAGGTGGAGGCATAACATTTGGTGGTGGTGAGCCATTACTACAAAGTGAAATGATTTTAAAAATACTTGATATATTACCACCTAACATTACAGTAAACATAGAAACATCATTAAATATAGATAATAAGTTTATAGGAGATATAATCAATAGAGTAAACGCATTATTCATTGATATAAAATCAATGAACAATAAAATATATAAGGAATACACAGGTGTAGATAATCTAAATACATTAAAATGGTTAAAATATATTGTAGATAATAATTTACAACATAAATGTATTATAAGAATACCCAATATACCAGATTACACAACAAAATTTGATGTAGAGTATTCAATAAAAATAATTGAAGAAATGGGATTTAAAAATATAGATACATTTAATTATGTAATTAAATCTGAATAGCTAGCATACAGATATTTAAGGAAATTATTAAATAGATTTATTATATTGAGAGGAGACATGCAGATGTCAGAAGAAGCAGAAGTTGGTAAGAGTTGGTATACCAAATACAGACCTAAGACAATGGAAGAATATAGTGGACCAACTATCAAAAATATAGTAGCAAAGAGATTTAGGAAGCGTGAAAATTTCCCACACGTAATCATGATATATGGTAATAGAGGCTGTGGTAAAACAACATTTGCACGTATTATTAGTAAATATTACCTATGTGAAAATCCACATGAAGATGGAACACCATGTGAAGAGTGTGAGATGTGTCAAGCAATAAATGAAATACTTATTAGTGGTGAAAGTACACAGGTAGAATGTCCTGGTGTTACTGAGATAGATGCTACTGTTATGAATGGTAAAGATGCAATACAAGAAGTATTAGATGATGCAATACAAGCACCTATTTATACACAGTATAAAGTTCTTATAGTCGATGAGGTACATATGGTGTCCAATGCGGCTCAGAACTCAATGCTTAAAATAATTGAGGATATACCTCCTCATTTAATTGTTATCTTTGCAACAACTAATCCTGAGAAAGTGTTAACTACAGTAAAATCAAGGTGCCAGCTTACACTTGAGGCTAGAAAACAATCAGTTAAAGATATGGCTCATAGACTTATGGAAATAAGCAAGTTGGAAAACTTGACTGTAAGCAGTGAAGCTTTAGAGATTGTAGCAAGAAAAGGAAATAGAGTACCACGTGAATGCATTAACTTACTCGAAGGTATAGCAAAAACATATGATGGACAGGTAACAATTGAAAATGTTAAAGAATACCTTGGTGGAGTATCTAGTGATTTATATATAGAATACTTTAAGGCAGCTAATAGCTCTTTAGCAAACGTGTTAATTTTTAATAAGAAACTAAAAGATAATGATGTTAAAATCAATGATTTTGTGAGTGGACTTATGCAATTTGCTCTAGACAGCATGTATATAAAACATGGAATATCACTTGAAGATTATCCATTAGACTATGTAAAAGCAGTTAAGGAACTATTTGAAATGTATAATAGCAGTGACTTTGATATGCTATTACAGGTATTAGAATATTTATCAAATAACTTAACTGAGGAAGATGCATCTAAAAATGAGCTATTACTAACAACAACTGCAATGCGCATATCAAAAATTGAGTTACTAGCAAATGGTTTAGCTAATGAGTCTGGGCAAGCAGTTGTTGAAAATAAAATTTCACTTTATGAGCATAGTAAACAATTACAGGTAGACAATGAAGCAGTAGCAGAGCAAATGAAGATTGATGTAACACCTGCTGATATTAAAGAATCATTCGGTGATATTAGACAAGTAACTGGAACTGCAGGTTTATTAGATAATATTCAGTTACCAGATATAGAAATACCTATTGATGAAACTAAAGGACAAGAAAAAGAAAATTTAAACCTTGGACAGGCTATAGATGATTTCTTTGACAATTAAATGCACTTAATAGTTAAAAAACTAGTTGATAAAAATTTTAATCTATTCACAGACTAGTTGATATTATATGTAAGTGCATACATTTTAAAATGTTAATACATAAATTGAATCTAGTTATAAAAAATGACTACACTAACTTACAATTAGTGTAGTCATTTTTTATTACATTGAATAGAAATTTGGGTATAAAATTGTTTTTAATATGATTTCTATTATTTAGGAGGTTAAAGCAATGAAAAAGGTATTATTAACAGTATTAACAAGTGTTATGCTATTGACTTTACCTGTTACAACAGTACATGCTAGTTCACTTGACGATGTAGTAAATAGTACAACACAAGAAAGTAATGAAGCGACTGTTGGTCAGAATAATGAGCCTAGTTCTAATACTAGTACTAGTTCTAGTCAGTCATCTAGTTCATATACTTCAGCAGATGAGTATATAGAGAATACTAAGAATGCAGCTGACTTAACAACAGTTGATACAGCTGGTGCAGATAAAGTTAATGATGGCATAAGAACAGTAGCAGCATTTATAGTAAGAATATTATCTTACTTTTTAACTGCATTTCTTGTAGTTAGAGTTATTTTAGACTTAGTTTATATTGCTCTTCCATTTACAAGGTCAATTTTAAGTAATGGATATGCTGGAAATCCTGCAGCAGGCGGTAGCGGTATGGGTATGCAACAGCCTGGCATGGGCGGCATGGGCATGGGCGCCGGAATGGGCGGCATGGGCATGGGCGGCATGGGAGGCATGGGTGGCTACGGTATGAGAGGTGGCTATGGAATGAACCGCATGGGCATGGGAGGCATGGGCGGCATGGGAATGCAGCAAGGTCAAATGGGTGCTTCACCTGCTATGGGTCGTGTTCAATGGGTATCATCAGCAGCACTTAATGCAGTAGCAGCAGAACAGATGCCTGGTCCTGATGGAAAACCACAAAGTGCATTAAAAGCTTATGCAAAAGACATGATGGTAGTATTAATTATAACACCTGTATTATTAACATTAGCAATAACTGGTGTATTAACTAACTTAGGTTTCTTGATAGGTGATGTTATAGCAAAAGGTATAACAAGTATTGGTGGTATGATTTAAGAAATATAAATTACAGGAGACTTTTAAATGAGCAGAACAAGCGAAGTATTGAAAAATAAGAACAAAGTAGAGAAAGCTAGGAAAGCTCGTCGTAGAAATGAAATGCTGACTTTGAGAGATAAGTCAGCATTTAAAGCAAAATTGTATGACGAATTAAAACATATAGAAGTCATATTTGAAGATACAGATGTAGAAGCTGTAAAAATAACAGTACCTGACAAGTCATTGGCACAGTTTAATGCAGCCATATATTCTGAAGATTTGGCTGGTTACGATATAGAACAAGTCAAAGACAAGCCAAATCAATTTTACATTAGGCGCAAGTATATAGCTTTTTAGCTTTAGTTAGGAGGACATATAAATGGCAGGAATGAGCATTCAAGAAAGATATGATGATATAGCAGCTATATCAGGGTTATCTGAAGAAATCATAAGAAGAGTGTATAAAGCAACAAGACAGAGTGTTGTAAAATCACTGAAGAAAGGTGAAAGAGCAACTATACCTGGTATATGTACATTTACACCAGAACTTAAGGATAAGATAAATTACAAGACACAAGATGAAGGTAACGTTTTAACAAAATATATAAAAGTTAAAGCAAGTGCTTCACCAGCATTAGACACTGAATTAGAAAAAGTGAATAACTTTATTAATGCAGAGGATGAAGAAGAGAGACTTAAAAGAGAAGAGATTGGTATGAGTAGATTAAACCTAATCAATCATGAACTTCCTAGATACAATCCTAACTCAGATGGTGTATTAACAACACAAATTAGTGCATTACTATAGGAGGTTGAAAAATGACAGGTCCTACACACAAGCAGTATTCAGTGTGTTTTGCATGTTTAACAATGATACTATTCTATAGACTGGGTATAACAGAAGTGAATTATTACTTAGCACTTATAATAGTAATGATGACATCTAAAGTAGGAGCATTGTTTCCTGATTTAGACCATGACTGGTCCAATGTAGGAAATAAAACAGTTCCAAATAAGATAATAAACACACTAATTCACATTACTGGAGGTAAACATAGAAGTTGGCAAACACATAGTATAGATATATGTGCATGGTTTACAATAATTGCTTACTTTTTACCTAGGTATTTATGTAATAAAGGTATTTTATCAATCGTAAATAAAGAAGTTCTAAGCATATTAATGCTAGGTTTTGCATCTGGATGGATTAGTCATTTATTCAGTGATATGCTAACTAGTGCAGGTGTAAGAGTTATATTCTTTGTAAATAAAAAGTTAAAACTGGTACCTAAAAAGATTGGTTCATTAAAGTTTAATACTGGACATGAATGGGAAGCCTTCAATTACAAGGTTATTAAAGTATTAAATATCTTTTTAGGCATTATATGTATAATATACCCTTTACTATTTCAGGGTACATTAAATAAAGTATTAAACCTATAGGGAGGAAGAAGAACATGAGAATTAAGAATAATGCAATCATCTCAAGAATTTTAGTATTGCTTATGGCTATTTCAATGATGACAGGAGTTTTTGTACTTAGTACAGAAGTAGCCTATGCAGATGCGGCGGCTGTAAAAGCTGAGGTTGAGAAATATGGTGCATCTAAGTTTGGTAGTTTACTAACAACAGATGCAACAGTAGGTGCTGGAGCAGACTATACATCATTTACTGTTACTGATAGTAGTGGTGTTACAACAACTTATTACTACAGAACAGAGAATGAAGATGCCATTATGAACAAGGCTAAATCATTAAAGGGTCAGCAACAGATTGAAGATTTGGATGAATACTATTCATTAGAAGCAGACACAAAGACAGCTAGTGATTTAGTTTCGGGTTTAAAAGGACCTATTAGTACATTCCTTGGCATTTTAGTAACATTTATAACAGTAGGTATGACAGTATTCACAGCTTTTGACTTATGCTATATTGCATTCCCTGTATTTAGAGGTAAGATGGATGATGCAAAAGCTAATGGTACAAAGGGTATTACTAGAACAAACAATAAAGGTGAGACAAAGCTTAATATTGTAACAGAGGATGCACAGTTTGCAGTTATATCAGCTGAGACAGCACAGACAGGACAAAGTGCATACTTGATTTACTTTAAAAAGAGAATAATATCATTTGTTATTCTTGCAGTACTCATCTTCATATTACTTACAGGAAATATCAATATTCTTACAAATATTGGTGTTAAACTTGCAAGTGGTATATTAGAGGCAATTAGCAATTCTTTCTAATAGCATTGGAGATATAAAATGAGCATAGATGAACTTACAAATGAGCTCGAAAGAAGGTTATCATACGACGGTGACCTTAACCATATCACTTTGATTGAGTCATCTGGCGTTATAGGGCGAGTAGCATCAATCATTTTAGGAATTTTATCTTTAATGATTATAATACTCGTACCTATAATAATAACTATGGAAGTCATGTACATATGCTTTCCCGCAATAAGAGAGAAAACAAATGAATTGATAACCAAGTTGGAAACAAAGGGAGCAGACAAGAGACTATTAGGTGTAGCATTTAGAGATGCTAAACATGCAATTGAGCAAGTTTACTGTCGTGGAGAATTAAATGGAACAATAGGAGATATGTTATGGGTATACTTAAAAATTAAAGTTAAATCTATAATATTTATATTCTTCTTACTTTCATTAGTTTTGCAAGGCGGAGGATACATAATAGACCTTGTTTGGAACCTCATAGGAAACTTTCTTGAGCATCTATTTTATTAAGATAGTGGCTACTCTATTTTCAACATGGAGTAGTCATTTTATTTTAGGAGGAAATATGAAGAGGAAACTTTGGACATTATTATTTCTTTTAATGACAACATTCGGAGCATTAGTAGTTACAGGATGTGGTAGTTCATTGACAACTTATTTTACATCAGACTTTCCATTAGTTTTAACAGAACGAGGTCAACAGAATAAGGATATAGCAAAAAGATTATTAGATGCAGGTTTTATAGACTTAACTATGTACAATAGTCTTTGTACACAAATTGATGACGAAGTAAATAAAATAAAAAATGATTGTATAATAACAGCATCTGATGAATCTGCACTTAGTAATGCAGCAGTTAAAACTTTGTCAGCGGCAGTTTCTAATGTTAATTGTAGAGCACCAGAGTTCGTTGAGTATGAGGATGACGACGGAAATTCAGAATTGACAAACACTGGAAAATTTAAAAGAACTTTTTCAAAAGTAAAAAAAGATATATCTAGTATAAGTGATGCAAGTGTAAGCTACTTTGTAGCAAGTAATTATGTAGTAGGACAGTACTTAGGTAGTGATGGTACTGGATATGGGCTTGGCACTTGGACAGAAAAAACAAATGTAGAACCAATTAACTTTTTTGGTGGCCAAGATAACCTAGTCGAAACACTTAATGAAAGATTTAGAGCAGACATGTATGTTTTAGATGCAGATGCAATAGCAAGTTCTGGTAAATCAATAGATGAGGTATTTGCTGCAATAAAAACAGCTGTAGACAAAGATGATATATCTGGAGTTACACACTTTTTTAAGAAATTGACAGATAGTAGTGGCAACGCAGTAACACTTATGGATGAGGACTTTAATTTAATAGTAACAAGCGAAAATAATACTAACAGTTCAATTTCAGAACCTGGATATGACTTAGTAATGAAACAAACACTTTACTACCATAGTAATTCTGACTGTGGTTGGGATGGTACTGGTACTGGAAATGAGTGTTCAGATACATCACATGCTATAGCAATGGAAAAGCCAGTATTATCAGTAAGGTTTATAGAGTTTAGTCAAGATAGATTTGAGGACCTCGAAAATACAATTAACTTAAATAGTGGGGCTTATTACTTTGATAAATTAAACTCAACACAATCTAGTAGTGGACAAACAACAAGATGTTATGTATTAACATATCCAATATCAGTAATAGACAAGTTTACACTAGATGAGAGCACCGGTAATGTAACAGCAGAGTTTAATGATGATTCAGGAATGGCAGTAAGTATACAAACAGGAAAATTAATTAGTTATGATTATGATACTGATGAAACATCGTTTAAAACAACATGTCATGAGATAACTACTAGTGACCCATATCTAACAATGAACTTTGATGCATCTGTAGGTGATGAGAAATCAAGCTTAGTATGTGATGGATACAGAGAATATACTATAAATGTACTAGATAAAGATGGAAACGAAAAACCAAAAACTATAGTAGTGCCAAGAATTATATTAAGGGACTATTTAGAAGCAACATGGGCACCTGGAAGTGTAACATATAGTGAAACAGCAGTAGTCTTTGGAAGAAAAATAAGATTCAGAACAGATTCAACGTTCTGGACATCAGCAGATTCATTTACATTTAACAATAAAACATACAATAATAATACACTACAATATAATATAAATAATAAAGATTGGTGTGCATCATTTATAGATATAGATGGTGAAGAAGTAGGCAGTCTAACTAAGCTATATATAACAGATTTTTGTGATATAGATGCATTAGCAATAGGTTCTGGCAATCCTTCAAATAAATGGGAAAAATATACGATGAAACATTTCAGAGAGGCTGGTATATCAGCTTCAACTCAAGACTGTACAGCTGAAGAAACTGAAGTGTCACCTACACAAGATAAAATAGCTAGTACAACAGATGTAACGAGCATAAAAGTATCAATGGGATTTCCTAGTAAGTACATAGGTAAAGTAGATTTAAACAATACTAGTGCAGAAGTTCAGAGATTTTACTGTGTAATCACTACAAAGGCAATGTTTGATTCAGCACTATACAGTGATTGGATTAATAGCACAGCATCAAAAGAATCATTAACATGGTGGAATGGGTATTTATCAGACCATGGATACAATTATACAATAGGAGCAGATGAGGTAAGCTCTTATGTGCAAACTAACTACAAATATGAATTAAGCCAACAAGGAGCAATAATACTTGACCTTGATACAATTAATAAAATACAAGAGATTTATGATGACGAAGATGCTGATAGTAGGTCATCTCTTATAAGGACAATATTTGTAGTATTAGGTATATTTTTAATTGCTTATGCAATGATTCTAATGCTTTGCTGGATAATAGATACAAACGTAGATTTAGGTTTCAGCTTAACAAATAAAGTAACACTGGGTCATTGGATAGCAATACAGTATGATGAAGAGTTACCATCATATAATAACGAGGACCACTGCTATGTAGATGGTAAACACATGTTAATTAAGTGCTTAATCATGGTAGCAGTTGCTATAGTAGTCATTAGGGTTGATGCTTCAGAAATAATATTAGTATTAGTTAACACCTTTGGTAAAATAGCATCATATATTGAAGATATGATAAGAGGTCTAGTTTAGAATAAAGACATAGAGAGGTAAGATTGTAATGAATATTAAAGTGAAGAATATCATTAAAAAATCAATAATAAGCTTGCTATGTATTGCATCAGTTGCAAATATGACATTAACAAGTATACCATTATTGACTTATGGTAGTGGGTCATCTAGTATTTTAGGTACTAATCAAGCATTAGGAAGTCCAATACTTAATGAAAAAGCTACAACAGATAATTGGAATAAGTGGGAAATAGTTTGTTGGGGAGTATTTCTATCAAATTTTTGTCAGCCACTCCTAGATACATATGAATCTGCTTTTTCAACATCTAGTAGTGAGGGTTCACAGGGAGCAGGATATCAAGCACTTTGTTTTGGTTCAGGTAGTGACCCAGAAAATAATGAAATAATAAAGAATTTTACCTCATTTGCAATACAATCACAAAAAAGTACCCAGTTAAAAAATATATACGTTGCATATACACATATTAAATATAATGGAAGCTCATTAGATATAGAAGAAAAGCCAGACCCTAATAGTGTAGATGATGCATCTACAATATTAAGAGCAGCAACACTTGACGATTTCTTTTTCAAGTATGATACTAGTGTAGTAGCTGATAAAACCAATGTAATATTTGGTAATAAAGGCACATCTGATAATTATTCAGCAGTAGCATATATAAGTGAAGGATATATACCTACATTCTATGTAAAAAGTGCAACAAACCCTGGTAAATATACAATTATACTCGATTATATGAACTCATGGGATTTACAAGCTTTTGCAGCAATGTGCAATGGTATAAGAGGAGCAACATCAGCACAGGATTATCAACAACAATTCAGAGACAAATTAGACAGCTTGTATGGTACAGGTGCAGCAGTAGGAATGGATTGCTTTGGAAACATAGTATTATCTGACTATAAAATGGTAATGCCTGCATCAGTTAATCAAAATATAACATCTGAAAAAAGTATAAATATACTTAATTCTTGGATGATGAATAGCTATATTTCAAATTATAGTACAGATAATATAGTAGAAAACTTGCATCAGTCAAGAATGAGTAATGGATTTTTAGCATTTATAAATGGTTTAGGACAAGGTGGGAGTACCGACCTAGAATATGCTGGATTACCAGCATTTGGAGATTCCGACATTAGTGGGGCAGGATTCTTTTACTATGATACAGATGCAGCTGCATTATTAAAAGAAACAGGTACTAGTGGTACATCCTTTTCAACATTTAAGGATTATATGTATGCATTATTTGATGCAGATATTACATCTGATTCTAATAAATTACCCTTAGAGTATGAGATAGCTGGTGTTAATAGTATGTCATACGTTTCAAGTTGGGATGATACAAGTAATTCTAAGCAACTCATAGAAAGTACAATCATGTGTGCATCTACACTAGTTAATTATGTGCATCATACAGAGACTAAAAAACCAGAGATGCTTACAGAACTCATAAACACAGATGGCACAAAAGTAAATTTGATAGGCAGTACATCTATAGTGGTACCAGTGCAGGTAGTAACACCATCAGAGGACAGCTTCAGTAAAAATGGAAAATCATTAAGAAAATATTATAATTGGGTTTATCAAGTATATAGCGGAAATATTAGTGATTCTACATCAGGACTTATAAATAGTACATCATTACAAAGTACACTTAGCTCAGTATCAAGTGTAGCTGATTTCAAGACTGAATCATCTGATTATTTATGGGATAAATTTACAGCATGTAATTCAAGCTTTAGAGATGTTGATATACCTTCTAATTGGAATGATGTAGGTGGTAATGAATCAATAGCAAATAGTTGTAGTAGACTTGTTAAAGTATATCCAGCTTCCCAGGTAATGCAAGCAGTATCATCAGTATTGTGTATAGCAGATGGCACAGAATTTAATACATACTCAACTATGATTTATATGACATACTTAGATTGGTATGGAGTAATAAATAAAACATCATCATCAGGTGGTACAGAAGCACAGAGTAAATTTAACCCTGAAATTTATGACCCAACATCTGATTTATTAAATGTAAATCCTGCTGATATAACAGATATGATGAGTGAAGAGGATTTAGAGTCAGAAGTATTGCAAATGGGATACTTAATGTTATCACCAGAAGCTGGTAGAGAGTATAGAAAGCAAATGGTATATAATGGTATAGCTGACTTCTTGTATGAGCAATACAATAGGATAGTTTATGGAGGTTCATCATCAGTATATAGTGGTTCATCTACAAAAAGTAATTCAGGATTTCTAGCTGTACCAACCTTCTCTGAAAACTTCTTAACAAGTTGGTTCTTAGATGAGTACATAGATATAGCAGTAGTACTCATAATAACATGTACAATACTATTAATAGTAATAGGATTACTTAAAGGAAGAAAATTTAGTTGGTTTATATTAGGTATATTTACAGTTGTAAATGTAATATTACTCGTACCATCAAGTGGTGAAATCACTCCAGCTATAACTACTAACTTTACACAAAAAATATTTAGTAGTAAGATGACTTATTGGACTTTAAGTGAAGGTGTAGCAAACGCTTCAATGGAGGCTAATGCTACATCACAAACAGGTGAATTTGAGGGATTAAGTGCTGAGGAGGCATCAGTAGTAAAGAGTCTAGTCAATCAATTATCTGTAGTATATACAGACAGAAGCTTAATGTTAAAACAAGATGTAAGTCAAAAATTAACACAGAAACTTAATGATAGCATATATTCTGAAATACAAAGCATACCATCAGCTCGTTGGGTATTACCTATGGTAATGCAACAATTTTCAGCTGATGACCAAAACTCAGGTAAGTTTGTATATGTGAAACTTGCTAATGTATGGGATGACGGAAGCAATTTATATTGGTACTATAAGCCAGATGATGCAGGCTCTGTAACTAAACAGACAGCTACATCTAAGCAATTTATGGATGGTAATGCAACAACGGCTGATAAAGAAACCGCGACTGGAAATGGTAGTAGAAACAAGTACTCAGATGCTAGTTCATCAGGAAGTTATATATCAACAGCATTCTATACAGATTATAAAGATGCAACTTGGGCAGATGATACATCAACAACAATGAATTACGCATGTTATGCATATACATTAAATGATGACCCTAACTTAAATGTGCATTTGTATTCTTACATATTACATGACCAAACATTAAATATGAACTCAACAGCACTATCAAGAGAAAGTGTATTTGGTACTGGACTAAGCAACTATGAAGATGTAGACTCTTGGCAAATTTGGATAGACACTGCAAATTCAAATTTACAGCAGAACACATGGAAAACAGACAAGGATAGCTACTATTCATATGAAGATAAATCTGACCAGTATGATAGAGCAGATGCAAGTACATTAAAAGACGGTTATGGATTCTACAAAACAACAGAGTCACCTTACTACTATTTCTTTAATGTTGTGAAAGATTCATTTCCTTATGATAAGACAGTTGGAGCACTTATAGGTAGACTACAAGGTAAGATAGAACAAGATTCTGTAGGAAATGATGTCAGAAGTAATTTTATGTATGCTACTATGACAACTAATAAAGAGCATGAAGGAGTATCCGGAAAAGTAGATAATTCAGATGTAACATATACAGGATACATAAGAGATGTATTAGATTTACAAGAGTTCTTTACTAATACAATACCTTACATGTATGAAATGACTCTAGCAGCAGGAGGTTTTGATGGTGAGTCAGGTATATTATCAGAAGAGATTGATGGAAAGAAACAAGGTTTAGAGATAACAGACGGTTCTGACTATTACGAAGGCAACTTACAGTCATGGGCATACAGATGTAACTGGGCAGTCAAATTAATGGAAAACAACAATTACTGTAAGCCTTCTTCAGCTAGACTTGCAGATGGCACAAAAGTAACAATTCAAAACCCAATGTTACCAGAGTGTTACGAAGCAGCAGGCAGACCAATGGTATTTAGTGAAGCACAAAAAGAAGCCTATGGACTTAAGGATGGAGATTTAACACTTGTTGAATTAAAATGTATAGCAGTCAATAAAGCTGTAGCTAGAGATTGGACACTTTTAGTGAATTATGCAGGTACAGGTGGATTAACTAAAGAAGTACTATTCAGAGTAATGGCTACAGATGCAACTGAGGAGTTCTGCAAAGAGTTTAGTTCAAGTGGAGTATTAGATACACGTTACGAAATATATCCACAGTCAGTTGATTTGAGATATTTATCATTTGATGCAATCATGAAGATGCTTATGATAAATGTTTCTAAGAATACAAGTTATGCATATGGTGATACAATGGATACATTGCTAAATGATTCTGACCTATTTACAGCATTTCTATTGCTATTATGTGCAGTGCTTTGCGTATGGTTAATACCACTTTGTCAGCAAATAATAATGGCAGCTATATTTTACTTAGGATTTATAGCAATTATAAAAGCATTATTTAGTAGTGCAGCATATAAAGGTAGAGTAGCAGGAGCACAGTTTGTAAGCAATATAATGTTTATGCTATATACATTAGCATACTATTTGTTAATATCTATGTTAATGTCACTATCATCTAGTGACGAGGTATTGTCAGTACAGAGTGTAAGTACAAATCCAGGTAACCCAGTTTGGATGCTATTAGCAGTAATAGTAATATCATGTGTCTATGTATTCTTAATGTATAAACACTTATGTTTCTGTTTTGCACATTATAGAGATATGGGTGCTGAGATGATAGGTTTTGTAACAAGTACAATGATAGGAAAATTACAAGATTTTGCAGGAAATATACGTGATGGAGTATCTGGACTATTCAGTGGGGAAGAAACACATAACAGTGGTGGAACTGAAAGCATCAGTGGTACAGGAGTATCAGATGCACCTGCTCAAAATGTAAATATACAACAATCTAATGAAAGTACAATTAAGATTACTAAGGATAGCAGTGATACAGATAATGCATTCGCTGACGAAAATGCAGCATCTGCTTATAATACTGGAGAGACAATACAAAGTGATAATAGCACAACATCTGCTGATATAGATGCAGAAATTAAGGCTGGTGAGCAATTAGGAAGTGAATCTTAATTAGTTAGCTTCTGACACTAAGGCTAGGTATTAAGACCTAGCCTTATTTTTTATAAGCAAGGAGAATAATAAAATGGCAAACACAAAAAGAAGAGAAAACTATACAGATAGAAATGGAAACATGCTAATACCAATAAATGTTGAGGGTGGAAATTATAATGAGCACTTTATAACAACACCTAAACTAGTTTGTATAGGACTTATAATTGGTGCATTAGCATTTATAATATATAAATGTAGTCACGGAACTGGTGGGTTATTAAGTTGGGTGATATGGTTATCAATATGGTTAATAGCATCAACATTTGCAGCTCGTTTCCTTATATTTGAGGAGAAGTTTTATTATAGAATGTATTTAGACTTAAAGGAACATGAGATTACAACACCTGCAATATTTTGGGACATAGCATCAATTAAGGACACAGATGAAGGAGCCATAATAACTTATTCAGATGCTAAAATAGCCATAATGGTTAAGGTAGATAGAGATACAATAACTGGAAAAACTCCTGATTTTAAAGAAACACATTATGATGCTATATCAGACTTTTATAGGGATGTGATAACTCAGAAGTATTCATTTGTACAGATGAATATAATGGAACAGGCAGGTAAAGACCCGAGATTAGCAGAATTATCAAAAGTAGTTTATAAAAGTGACAATCCTAATATTCAAAAACTAATGGAAATGGAAGTAGGACACATTAAAAATATTACACATTCATCTTTATATGAAAGTGATTACTTTTTGTTCTACACAAATGATTTAACTAAGATAGATACAATCATAATGGATATAACAGAAAGCATTTTTAAATTGTTAGATGGTGCTTATATAGGATATAGGATACTATCTAGCAAGGATATAGTAGACTTATTGAAAGAGGAGTTCGGTGTAACATACTTTAACTATACTGAAGCTTCATTACTCATGTATAATAACAATGCAAACAGTATGATTAAACCATTTGACATTACTGGTATTTTATGGACAGATGGTGAGGACCAAACTTTGAATAATCAAGAGATAAACAAGCTCAGAACAATAACTAGTGGTGTGATTAAGGAAACATTAAAAACTAGTGATATGGCTCTTAAAAAGTCCATTTATAGAAAGGAAATAAAAAATAAAGTTGGTGTAGATTTCAGTTCACTTTCGGAAACTACAGTTGGTACTAATAATAGAAGTTTTAACAGTATTATTAAACCTGGAAAAGTAAGTAGACCACAACCACAGCAACAAACACAACAATCACAAAATAGTGACATAGCACAAGGTACTAGAAATACTACAACTAACAAAGTTAGTCTACAAAAGAGTAATTATACAAGCTCTGATGATGACGAAGAATACATTGATTTATAAAGAAAGGAAATATAAAAAATGAGAGTATTACTATCTGGTGGAAAAAAGACGTACAACATTATTGATGGTATCAGAAAGAAATTTACTACAAGCGGTGATGACTTTGTGGTAATTGAATATCTCGATGACATATTAGATATGTTTAGCAGGGGTGATTACTTTGATAAAGCAGTAATAATTGAGCAAAGTATCACAAGAGATGGTGCTATAACAGATGAAATGCAAATTAGACAGAGAATAAATAAATTCTCAATAGATATATCTAAGAAAGTACATAAGAGTAATTATGTATTCTTATCACAAGACGAAGATATAGCAAGTATGATTTATGATGAAATACTTCCTATAGCTAATGATAGTGCAGTAGTGTTTATGAAACCTCCATATAAAGCTACTTTCTTTGCAGATTTAATAGTAAAAGAGGCAGCAGACTTACCTAGAGAATGGGTATTTGAGCCTGAATTAGCTGTTCCAGAGATGGAGGATCTCGGTTTTGATAACACTGATACTAACGAAGAAATAGATACAACTGATATGGATTTAGGCATGGATTTACCAGAAATGCCTACAAATGATATATTTGGTAGTGATGAGTACTCAATTGAAGATAATCAAGGTAGAATAAGTGATAACTTAGGAATAGATGAAGGTCTTGAAGCAGAAAATGTAGATGTTCCTGACAATTTAGAAAACCTTCTTGATGAAACTAATCAAGAATACATTGAAGAAAATAACGATAACGACAGTGGTTTTGGAAATAATTTTAAAGGTGGTTTTACAGATAGCTTTGGTGACGAGCAAGAACCATGGGATGAGAATGGACAGGACTCTTGGCAAGGTGAAAATACTGGCTTTTTACAGGATGCTCCAATAGAAACTGATGTAATGGAACCTATAAAACAATCAGAAGAACTTCCTGATTATACAGAACAACAAGCTAATACATCATTTATACCTGGATTTGATGATGTAGATGATGTAAATGATGATTTTAATGGTGGAGAATACATTGGAACACAAGCTGAAGGCTTTGATAATTTAGATATAAACAGCCAAAATCAGACTTTTGGAGGGGATGGATTCACTGATACACAGGGGGAAGACTTCGGTGATATGTATAGTGACCAGAGCCAAGGTCAAGAATTTAGTGATGACATGTATAGCAATCAAAATCAAGATTTTAGCGGAGACATGTACGGAGATAGTCAGGGTCAAAATTTTGATGACAGTATGTATGATGGTCAGAGTCAAGGATTTGGTGGAGATATGTACGGGGATACACAGCAGGATACATATGGAAATACCGAACAAGGACAATTTAGTGACGATATGTATGGCACTGAACAAATGCAGGATAGCATGCAGGGATTTGGTGGTGATATGTATGGAAATGAACAGCAGGATGAATATCAAACTACTATGGAAAATGATATGTACAATGGAAATCCTGCAGGATTCGACCAGCAATCATATGACCAAGCAGCTATGATGGCAGCTGCAGCAGCTGGAGCAACTGCAATGGCAGCTAGTAATCTAAATAATCAAGTTCAACAACCAACAATGCAAGTACAAAAGAAGAAAGGACTTATAGGTTTATTTAGTAAAGGTCAGAACAGTCAAGCTCAGTACCAGAATATGGTAAATCAGCTAAATACAGCTCAACCTGTTCAATCTTGGCAACAAGATACTCAAGCCATGGTAAACAGTGGTAATGGCAATAATAAAGTAGATATAAACTATATTAAGCAACAGCTTAGACCATTTGCTTCTAGAGGTAATAGTATAGTAGTTACAGGCTGTGGTGGATGTGGAACAAGTACAGTGGCATATAATTTAGCTAACATTATAAATCAATTAGGTTATACAGTATTATTAGTTGATATGGATACTGAAGGAAGAACACAGAGTTACATATCAAAAACAAACTATGACAGTATGGAACCTGATGGAGCAAACCTTATGTCAGCTGTTAATAGTAGTAATGGTATAAGTGCTCAAGAAAGTATTGTTAAACAAGGTTTTCATCTTTTAACAATGGGACTTGGTACTGATACAGCACCTGTAAGTGAGTTATTACATAAGGAAAAAATCAGTAGATTCGTTAACTTAGCAAAAACGAGTCATAATTTTGTTATATATGACATACCATTTAGTTCAGCAACAGGATTCTTATCTGAAATAACATATATGACAGATAACTTAGTACTTGTAGCAGATGCAAGTAACTGGGGAATAACAAAATTAATGCTTAATGTATGCAACATAAGTTTAGACGATATGCAGGATACTATATTTAGTAGAGCACAATTAGTATTTAATAGATACAGAAATCTTACTAAATTACTTGGTAAAAAAGTAAGAACCGGTGTTGATATTACTAAGGTAGTAGATATGAAAGTACAGGAACTTATTGGAGAGGACCCTGGATTCCACTTCGAAGATTTACATATCGCTGGAATCATAAATGATGACCCTGAGATTGAAAATGGTTGGTTTGATAATGTTCAATATTCAGACACACATAAGGGTCAAGCAATATTCTTAGAATTACTTGAGCATATAGTGCTTAAGAAATAAATAATTAATTCATTACTTGGTTGGAGTATAATATATACTCCAACCAATAACTTAATCGGAGGAAAAATAAAATGACAAAGTATATCATTAATGAAACATTTCATGGCTATGAGAAAATCAATGTAGATAACATTGATGCTGCTAATCAACAAGATAGTCTGTATATAATTATTGTTGACAACAAGTGTGATGAAGATGTAGCAAGCTATTATAAGTTTATAAACACAGCACTTAAAAAGCACAACAGAATTATATTGATATCAATATCAGATGAAAATAAGTGTTTTAGACCATTAGCATCATTGCTCATGACATTTGATAACTATGATATATACGAAGTAGATAGTAGAGAGTCATTATCAGCTAATTATTTAAAAATATTAGAGGAAAGAGAACCTGACTATTGTGAAGTGCAGACATATGTTGGAGGGGACCTAACAGCTTTTTCTGATATGAGTATGATTCTATTTGGTATAGAAAGCCTAGTAGAAGAAGGTAATGAAACAGCTTTAAAAGCATTCTTAGAAGAGCATATGCTTAGTATAGAGAACTTAACAACATCATTAAATAATATGAAAAAGACTTGTGAATTATTTAATTCTAACGAATTAGTAAATGAGGTAAACTCTTTAAAAGATAAAGAGAAAAAATTAAGTAAGACAGTAGCTGAAAGAGATGAGTCATTGAAAGATGTAAAACACGAAAGAGACGAACATAAAGTAGCTGCTGAAAACTTAAAAAGAGAAAATGAAAAACTTAGAGAAAAAACAAAAGAATTACAAGAGCAAGCATCATCTAGCGGTTCAACAATAACAAGCTTTAAGACAACATCTACACAATTATTAAAAGGTAATAAAACAAAGATAGTTCTTTATTTTAAAGAAATATCTTACGTAAGGTATACAAATACACTCGTTACAATATTGTTTGATTACTTAAAGAGAAAAGGTTTAAAGACAAAGATGCTTATATATGATACAGGCTCAGAATTATATAGTGTCTATAATCCTTTAAGAGTAATTACTGGTAGTGATTATATAACAGACAAGAGTAATTTAATAAACAAGATTGAAAAATTTGTAGTAGCAGAGCCTAGTCAAATGATTATTGAAGATGTGTTAACATCAGACCAAGCATTTGATGTTGTAATCATTTATGATAGAATGCATACACAAAATGATGTTGTAGAGGGAAACTTAGTTACTAAGTTTTATGTCATAAATTCTAAAAAAGACTATGAATCATTAAAGGCACAGTTAAAAATAAATGATGTATCATTTATTATTACTGATGTAGCAAATTCTTTAAATATAAGTAAAGAGTGGAAAATTATAGGAGATAGAAATTTTATTGACATACCTACAATTCCAGAGTATAAGAAACACGAAATAACTTCTTCATCATTTGGTTTTTCTAAGTATATGAAGCAGGCTACTAGTACTACAAAGGAAGGTATTATAGATACAATAATTAAAAAGAGTAAAAT
>ULNH01046683.1_pt1 | contig 31374 bp, 26 predicted proteins | sample 1951871 | NCBI WGS metagenome assembly ULNH01 (sample SAMEA4835572, study PRJEB28245) | human gut metagenome | biome: gut microbiome; material: fecal sample | place: Denmark | collected 2008 | reverse complement strand
TTATTAATTTACTTGACTTTTTTATAGTAGGCTTTATTAATAGTAAGTATAACATATATAGCGAGGCTTTATAATATTTTTACTATTTAATACGTTTTCATTTATTTCTTAGGGTTCTCACTTTCGCTTTTAACTCAAGCGGTATTCTATAAGAATCCAAAACTTTAGATATTGTTTTTCTATAAATAAAATCATCTAAAGGATTATTTTTTAGAAAATTATATCCTATCTCAAAATCTTTTACCATTATTACTTGTAAAAGCCAAGCAATGGCCATCTTTATATAATACTCATTAGTATTTGTGTTTTTAATTATATCTAACATCTTTAAAATATACTCGTTTTCTCTTTTAACATAATAATTAAGCATAATTACAAAGTAAAATCTTACGCGATATATTTCAAGTTGCTCTTCTATTAATTTATTACTCTTTACTTTATTGAAGGAATTCATCATGTATTCCCACATTTCTTTATAATACTTATCTACCTGCTTAACTGATGATGCTACCATATCATTGGTTGCCCAATTATCAATTTTTTTAATAAAGATTTCTAAATAATAAATAAATTCTTCAAAACTAAAAGGCATTTTACTAATTATTAATCCATATAATGTGACTTCTTCTAAATATGATGGTTCTTTCAAACCTTGATTTAAATAATTCATAGCCTCCGCTTTGTCTAAAGCAATTCTAGCAGCTAAGGCTTTTAAATCAGGTGTTCTCACGCCTAAAATATCCGTACTTCTAGCGGGGGTTAGTTTAAGTGAAAATGCTTGATATTTATCATCTTTTAGTTTTATTAATTCCTCTTTTACATCAATCATGCTTTTTTTACCTTTCAAATAATTCTAAATAACGTTTATCGATATTTTCGTAATATGGGATATAACATTTAAAAAAGCCTTTGGTATCTTTTGTTATACATCTTTTATATGGCAATTCTTTTTCTATTTTTTTTAAATCATATTTACCATTAACTCGCCATTTATTTAAAATACCTGTATTAAAAGCATCTTTGTGACAATTAAAAGAACATCTCATACACATTATACATTTATGATGAAATCTAATTTTTCCCTTTTTAACATATATATTGTTGACAGGACACGCCTTTACGCAAGCCATACATTTATCACACAAGTTATCATTAACATGATAAAAATAGGAATTCACACTTCCCCCTATATATTGTATTTTCAAGATGTTACTGGTTAGAATATTGATTAAATGATATTTTTGAATATTCTTGATTTTATTCGTAACTTCTTCAACAAGAATATCTGCTAACTTATTATTCATTACTAGCATTTCCCGAATAATTTCATCATCAAAACGAAAGCAGATGTTATATGGCATTACAAAATGATATTCATTGTTTGGATAGATTTTCTTTTTATTTAGCACCTTTACTAAAGAGTAAGAACTAGCATTATTGACATTGTATACTTCACCACTATTTTTATAAATAAAACAATATGGCATCTGGCTAATATTTTCTTTTGAAAATTTTTGTTTTTTTATATATTTTAAAAAATATTGAGGTGTATTAAAAGCATAAATAGGATACCCAAAGCCAACTATATCATATTTAGATAAATGAAGCACATCATTATAATTTTGGTTATTAACCTCTACCGTATCAACTACTGCCTGAGTTTTTTTTGTAAAGTGCAACTTTAATATATTTGTTATGTATCTAGTATTATATGTACCTGTAAAGTAAACTAATAGAACTCTCAATAATACCCTCCTAAAGAAAAAAGTCTTAAGAGTAATGGCGTACACTACTTTAAGACTTGTATTTGCATTATGGAGCAGGTAACGAGGATCGAACTCGCATCTTCGCCATGGCAAGGCGGTATAATAGCCATTATACGATACCTGCATCTCTCAACTTGCAGGACTATTATACCAAAATGCTCCACTTTATGCAAGTGTTTTACAATAAATATTTTTTCAATTTATTATTTTTTAATTATTAAATACACCAGGAAGAACACTAAATAGTGTTACTTCATTTTTATATCCTTCTTTTTCAATTGTTACAGTATAACTTAGACATTCACTATATAATGGTTGATCGTATGTGCGACCATTATTGCGTAAATGATCAAGCGAGTTAGACTTAGCCGTGATTGTATATTCAGCAAAGTTACTTCTTCTGTTATACTCGGCTTCAACCAAACTCATAAAGTGATACCAAAGTTTATTATCTCTCATTGTTTCTGGACAGTTTTTACCACTAAAGAAATGATGTGGTTTTACTCTTGAGGTATCAAGATTATTTTCCATTAATAGTTTGGCTACAAGGTTGGCTGTTTTTTGCCATGTCATATATAAGTCAGAACCTTGGTTTACGCATGTTTCAATGCCTATACTATTGTTGTTACCACCATAGTTTGATATTTTTTGATATGTTCCATTATAGTATGTTTTACCTAAATAATAATATCCGTCATTACCAACAACATAATGAATACCGATATCGTTTATCGCTGAAGTTTTAAGAATATATCCATTATTAGTAGGAGCTTTTATTCCTGTATTTTTATTATTAATTAAATAGTATCCTTCAGCATCTATTGTAATTTTTACATCTTCTACTTCTTCTGCAAGAACTTTTGTTTTAAGTAAACCATATTTAACATCTGTACCATCACCAGCATGGTATGCCACTTCATTATCTGGCATTTGGTGATAAATTCCATCATTACCAACACTATAATGCCATGATGTACCGCCGCCACCAAGGTCCGCTACATATTTAGCGTGAGCTAAAGCATCAGCAGTACTTTCACTCGATGCTGTATCATGAACAGTTATGAATTCTGTTGATTCTTTAATAGTACCTGGACGATTTGATCCAAGTGGAGCGATATATTCAGTTATAGCGTTGTTACCAAAGAATAGCTTAGAAACACTTGATAAAATGTCATGATAATAAACAAATTTATAACCTGTTACAAGGATATTTGGTTTTACCATTACTTCACTATTATTTGCTTCAAGTATCATTTTTGTTACTTCATCTATTTTTTCTAAAACTGTTACACCGAGAGTCATCTCGTGTTCTGTATCTGGTATATATGCTTTCACCATTACGATGCCAGGGGCTTTAGCACTTAAAGTACCATTTTCAATTACAGCTATTTTTTCATCGCTAACTTCCCAAACTAGTTTTGATGCATCAAGTCCATCAAGCATGGCATTTATTCTTAAATCATCATTTACTAAAACCCATGAAGTGCTTTCGTATCTGAGTTCAATTCTAGCCGGTACATCAACTTTTACAGTGAATTCTTTTACCATTTCTCCACTATAATTTAGATATGCTTTTACCTGTACTTCACCTTTTTTAATTCCGTGCATCACACCATCTTTATCAATTGTCAAGATTTTTTCATTCATACTAACAAATGTAACGCCTAAAACATTACTGCGATGTGGTATATAATCAAATGTAATAGGTGTCGATCCAAATAGATCAGCTTGAAGTGTTTCAGCAATTTCTATTCCGACAGGATAGATTAAGTCTTCTTTCACAGATTCTTTTTTATACATTACATTTGTTAAATTATCTAAAACACTTACTTTAGTGTTAAAGATGAAAGAATAAATTTCTTCACCTAAATCACTATAGTTACGGTCATAAGCTATTGACATTGTTGAAGCACTATTTACTACATCTTTAAAAACATAATCTAGATTATTGTTGTTAATAATTATATTATGTTTTACATTTATAGAACCTTTATTATTTTCATCAACAATGTTAATGTTAAACATTTTTGGTGTAGTAATAAAAGTATTATACATTATATTAATGTTTAATATACCATCATGACTCTTACCATTGATTACTATCATTTCGCCCATAACACGTTTTATATTATTACGATTAATAAATACTTCAAGGGCACTAGTATCTGGTGAATTAAATAATGATTCCGTAACATTTTCAATAACGTTATCATCTATTTTAATAATTCCTGTAGCTTTAGCAATCACAATCACATTTTTAGCACCTTTAACAATGTTTTTGGTAAAGGTCAAATCAGATGATTCTTCCATTGTTAGGATGGTATCATCATTTTTTTCAAAATATGAATGAGTAACTGTAGCATTACCTTTTAAATAATTAAGTGTTGCATTACTAGTAAAATAACTATATGCGATAACAGAACCTAAAGCGTTTATAGTTACTTTGTCATTTATCACCAAACCATTCAACTCTACATTAACAGCATTGATATTTACTTTTCCTAAAATTACTTCATCATTTCTTACAAAAACTTGCGTTTTAGCATTAGCAGTTGTAATTTTAATGTTAGGTGTTTTGATGGTTAATTCTTCTGCACGATAGTCACCTTTATATACGTAGATAATACCATTTTCAGAAACTTTTTCCAAGGCTTCTGCGATTGAGCTAAAAGCAGTTTCGCCCATTTTGAACTCTACACCTTGGCGCTCAATTATCGTTCCTACTGAAACAGTTTTTAATGCATTATCTACTATAATCATTTCTTTATTCAATATAGTAGTATATTCTAAATATTCTTCATCATAATTCTTAATTACTAGGCTATTATTGATTTTTAAATTTGACGCAGGAGATAAGAAATTACTTTTAATACTTTCATTGTCACCTGTTTTTGTAAGATAGATGCTTTCACCTTTTTCTAAAATTATTTTTGTTGGAGTTTTATAAGTTGTTTTAATAACGCCGTTGCTTATAACAGAAGCTCCATTTCCAAAATAACTATTGCCATTTGCATCTTTTAAAGTAGAAAAGTCAAGTGTAACTCTACTAGAAGCATTATTAATTAATAGTGTTGCATATAATGGGTTTTCTATAGATGCATTCGTTAAATCGCTCTCTTTTGAAAAACCAAATACGTTACCTTTTAAAAGGAAAATAGTATAAGCGCCGTATGTGATACTATATTTACTCCATCCGATAACATCACTACTTCCTGTTTCATCAGCACTTAATACTCTTGGATCATTTCCATAATATAATCCTCTTTTAGAAGTCTCAAGAGCACCATAGTTAACATCTATTTCTTTTGTAATGGTTATATCACAATATGCAAATGTATATCTCACTTTAGAAATATATGTTTTTATTAATTCTTTAAAGTGCGCTCCTGTTGTTAAATCATGAATAGTCTTATCTTGTTCATTTACGTATTCCCATGTAACAAACGCATTAGAAACAGATGGTGTTGGAAATTTATAATCAAATGTTATATGCTTAGGAACACTATTAATTATCTCATCACTAATATTCTTAATTTCATCTAAATTTAAATATTCTATTTCCTTATTAGCACATAATACCTCTAAACATTTATTTAATTTAATAATGGAATCATAAGAAACGTAAGCTAATACTTCATCACTTAAAGAGTAGTAAGTAGTGATGACTTCCTTAACAATTTCTTTTTTAGCAATAATGCTTGCATCGTCATTTGGAATAGCCTTAACTGAGGCATCAAATTGTAGTGCGGCAGTTTCTGCTTTATCAAGTAAATCTTGTAATTTTTCAATCTTCTTAAAGATGTTGTTTAATACTTTAATATTTTTTACAAGACTTTTAGCATCTTCATGAAGGGCATCATATTTATCTTTCACAATTAAAATATCTAAGATGTCTTCATATTTAGGATTACTATTTAATTTTGAAATCATTTCATCAAGTGAAAATGCTTCTTGAATATGAACTTGATGTTTAGCTAAAGCTTCTTTTAATGCTTCTTCTTTTTCAACTAATACTTGATAGTTTCTAACTATTACTTGTGCACCATACTCAAGACTGCGATATATTTTTCTCGTGTTTGTTACTTTTTCTTCATCCGTAAACTTTATTTCTTTAGGAAGAGAAGCTATAGCGATTTCAGCTTCAAGAGCGTACATCATATTGCGGTTTTTAATTAAAATTTTTATTCTTTCATTAAAGTTATTATATTTTTCCATTAATAAAAGATAATCATCGCTTGCTGTTGATGATTCGTAATTAAAGTTTTCAACCTCTTTGTCGAACTCTTCTGCTTTTTTAGCTATATCCATATCGACTAAACTTGGGTTAATGGTTATTTCTAACTCAGCATAAAGATCATCTTGCCCTTCATAGCGCATTATGATTAGGGCAGTTCCTTCTTTTTTGCCAATAATGTTATATGTTCCTTCTTCTAAAACAGCATTGTCTGTATCAATTTCAATTATTACTTTATTTATATCTAATGAATCATCTAAATCAAGAATTAGTTCTAGTGACTCATCGACATTTACACTAGTTATTTCATTTTTAAACCCAAATTTTTTAATTGTAGGTTTAGGCGTAGATGCAGGGCAAGCACATACGCTTAAAAATAAACCTATCATCATAGGTATCACAAATAGTAATTGTAAATAGTTTTTTCTTTTTATTTTCATATTGCCACCTCTTAAATATTATACTATTTTTTTGTGTTTACCGCAAGCGTTTTCACTTAAATTCCAAAAGAAAAAGAGGATTAACTTCCTCTTTTTAAAAATATCTATGAACAAAAATTTTTCTTAGTAAGTAGTTTTGGTTTTATTTGAATAATTGTAGTATGCTTCATCTTTTTCTTGATATTTTTTAATACCTTCAATAATTGTAAAAATACTAGAAACTAGTAATAATAAAGCACCTACAGATCCTATTAACAAGTATGGAACAAGCCACATAAGTCCTGTCATAATAGCAGCTACGCTATATTCGACAACACCAATTAACATTAGAATTGAGCCTGCAACTTCAGAATAAAAACTAATTGAAGCACCGACAATGCCGACAATACCACTAATTATAGCCATAATAGCTATTACTATTCCCATATTACCAAATTCAAAAACATATCCATTTACCCATGCTCCACCTAACGCAAAATACGTTATAAAGGCGGTCATTAATAAATTAAAGATAGCACCAACTAAGCCTAATACGAAAGGAAACTTTTCCCTCGAAAATTCTTTTGGATATTTTTCGTTATTCTGCATAATGTTCTCCTCCTATTTTTGTTCATTATTATTTTTTGATAAATAGCATTTTTTATGAAAACCTAATTTTGTAAAATTTTTATTGTTACATATTGTGACACCAAAAAATTATAATAAAAACAACATAACTAAAACAATTAGCTATGTTGTTTATTACTGCTTATTAGTGATTAATACTAACGATTGTAGAATTCAACAATTAGATTTTCACGAATGTCAGGCATAATTTCGCTTCTTTCAGGATAACGAACAAATGTACCTGTTAATGTATTTTCATCAAATGAAACAAATGGAAGACGAGAAACTGTAGCTTCTAAAGCATCTTTAACAATTTGTAAACCTTTTGAAGATTGTTTTAAAGAAATTGTTTGACCTTCTTTTACTAATAGTGAAGGAATGTCAGCTTTTTTACCATCTAGTAAAACATGTCCATGAGTAACTAATTGACGAGCTTGACGACGAGTTGTTGCGAAACCTAAACGATAAACTAGGTTGTCTAATCTTGATTCTAATAAGAATAAGAAGTTGTCACCTTGTTTACCAGGGAATTTAGCAGCTTTGTCAAATAAAGTTCTAAATTGTTTTTCGTTAACACCATATGTGAAACGAACTTTTTGTTTTTCTTGTAATTGTAATCCATATTCAGAAAGTTTTGCACGGCGTTGACCATGTTGACCTGGTGCATATGGACGTTTTTGTAATTCTTTACCATTTTCTAAAATAGAAAATTTTAATCTTCTTGATAACTTCCAAGAAGGACCTGTGTAACGTGCCATTTTATTTTCTCCTTAAGTTTAAATTTATTTTTTAGTGGATAAAAATATTCAAATGCAGATAATAGGAAAGGTTATCTTATTGCTTTCGCCTAAGCAGCGAGACTACTAACATCCTAAAGTGATAATCTTTTTAAAAGTGATAATCTTTTTTCTATTATTATTTGAATGCTGCCTTTATCGCACCTATAGTATTATACTCTTTTTTTAGTAAAAAGTCAAGGAATTAGATTCCCCATTACTTAAATAAGCCTTAAAATTTTAATATAACTAATAAGTCTTATTTATTTTATTTAGTCTATTCCTCTACTACAACATCATAGTTACTACCTATATATTTAAAGCCTACTTTTAAATATGCTTTATTAGAATATGGATTATCTTGATCTACAAATAAACTACAGCACTTAAATCCTTCCTCAAAACTTTTTTCAACAAGTAGAGCAACTGTTGTTGAAGCATATCCTTTATTACGATATTTAGGAAAAGTATATACAAAGCTTAAAGCAGCGTGATCTTTTATTTTTCTCGTTATTACTGCTAATGAAACAATAGTATTAGTTTCATCATAGAATAAATATATTTTTTTATCAGCTATCATACTTTGAGCCATCTTCAAACATTCATCATCACTTTTTATTTCTTTAAAACAATCAAAACTAAAACCTTTAATCGCTGCTGCAATTTCTTTTTCGTCTTCTTGCACGGCTTGTTTTAAGTATCCATCTCTATATTTGTCTAAAGAAATTTTTCCTATTTCCATTATATCCATTCTAATATTGATAAAAGCTTTTTTACCAAGAATACTATTTGCTTTTTTTATAAAATACTCTGCTTCAGTAGGGTTCCCATTAATACCTTTTATCACTTTATTAGATGTTTTTACATATGTTAAAACGGAAGATATCGATTCTTTTTCCTCTTCTATAGAAAGCGTTCTAAGCGGCATTATTTGTAATTTAAATGGATAAGCATTTTGAAAAATCATAAGCTTTTCATTGTCTTTTTCTACATACCCAAAAAAGATATTTGAATCAAGAGAAACACCATCTTCTTTCTTTTGAAGATATATGTTTATGTTATGAATTATTAGTTGATTAACACTTATATTGTTATATAGAAAATCATGAAATTGCTTTTCAAATTCTTCTATATCCGGTATTATAACAGTAACGTAATTCATATGTTTTCCTCCTAAAACAAGCAAAGTTTTGCATAAACGCATTCATTATATCATAGTTTCATTTTTCTATTTAAAAAGAAACTTATAAAACTTTTGAAGAAAATTTTTAAATATGGTATAATGCTCATACATTAATATAAATATTTGCCACCGGGCATAAGAATGTTAAGCATTCATATTACTTATCGTTAGATACTTGAAGATAAGTAAATGCGTGCTTATTTTTTTTGGAGAATATATGAAATTATTAAATAGATTTATAAAATATTTTTCTATAACTGAAATATTATTATAGTGTGGATCCGTAGTCCTAATTATCGTGTCATTCTGTATTTTTGATAGAGAAAACTACCTAACGCTTGCAGCATCACTCATTGGAGTAGCATCACTAGTTTTATAGCCGTATATCTAACTTTCAGAAGAAGTCCCTTTTATGCAGTGGGTTATGCAGCCAATGACATTGTATTAATTGTCTTGTGGATATTAGCAACACTGAAAAATTTATCTTACCTTTTTGTTGTTGTTTGTTTTGTTGCTTTTCTTGTAAATGATATTTATGGTTTCATAAATTGGCGAAAGCTTGAAAAAAAGCAACTTGCTGAAGTATAATAAATACTTTTTAATTAAAAAAAACGTGGGTGACCACGTTTTTATTTTTTAAGTTATTAGTATTTGATTGAAGCAGCTACTTTAGCAAAGTGAATAAAGTCTTCAGCAACAAGACTAGCACCACCGATTAAAGCTCCGTCAATATGAGGTTGAAGCATCAATGCTTCGATATTAGCAACTTTTACACTTCCACCATATTGAATACGGATTGCATCAGCTGTTTCTTCACCATACATATTATCAATCAAGAAACGGATATATCCACAAGTTGCGTTAGCCATTTCAGGAGTAGCTGTTTTACCAGTTCCGATAGCCCAGATTGGTTCATACGCAATTACTAGATCCTTTACTTGTTCTTTTGTTAAACCTGCAAGATCAGCAGTAATTTGTTCTTTAATACGCTTTTCAGTTAAACCTGCTTCACGTTCATCTAGTGTTTCACCTACACAAAGAATAGGCTTTAGTCCATGTTTATATGCAGCGTGAAGTTTTTTGCTTACAGATTCATCAGTTTCATTAAACATTGCTCGACGCTCACTATGTCCTATTATAACATATGTAACACCAAGTGATGTAAGCATTTCAGGAGCAACTTCACCAGTGTAAGCACCATTTTCTGCAAAATGCATATTTTGAGCACCAATGCGAAGGTTTTCTCCTTGACGTTTTACAAGACATCTTAAAATTGTAAATTGTGAACAAATAACAGTATCAACTTCATCTATTGATGGCATCTCGTTGTTTACAGCGTAGATGAAACTTAAGGCTTCATCTCGTGTTTTAAACATTTTCCAATTGCCAGCGATAATAGGTTTTCTCATATCTTCACCAATACCTTATTTATCATTTAAGCAAGCAACACCTGGTAAAGTTTTGCCTTCAAGATATTCTAAACTTGCTCCACCACCTGTTGAAATGTGTGTGAATTTCTTTTCATAACCTAAGTTAATAGCTGCAGAAGCAGAATCACCACCGCCAATAATAGTTGTTGCGCCTTCTAAATGAGCTAACATCTCACATACACCAATAGTTCCTTTAGCAAAACGTTTGAATTCGAAAACTCCCATTGGGCCATTCCAAACAACTGTTTTTGCACCTTCAAGTTCTTTCTTAAATAATTCAAGTGTTTTGTCACCAATATCAAGACCCATTTCATCATCATGAATGTCTGATGTTAAAGCAACACGATATTCAGCATCTTCAGCGAATTCTTTTGTTACAACTGTATCAAGTGGTAAAATAATTTTACCTTGTGCTTTTTCTAATAAGCCTTTTGCGAATTCAACAAAGTCATCTTCACATTTTGAAAGACCTACATTTTTGCCTTGTGCTTTATAGAATGTATAAGCCATCGCACCACCGATAATAATTTTATCAGCTTTATTTAATAAGTTTTCAATTACAGAAATTTTATCAGATACTTTTGCTCCACCTAATATTGCTACGAAAGGTCTAACAGGATTATCAACAGCTTCACCGATAAACTTAATTTCTTTTTCTAATAAAAAGCCTGCTACACTGTCTTTCATATTTGAAGCAATACCAACATTAGATGCATGTGCACGGTGTGCAGTACCAAATGCATCATTAACGAATACATCGCCAAGGCTTGCCCAATATGCACCTAATTCAGGATTATTTTTAGATTCTTTTTTGCCATCTACATCTTCATAACGTGTATTTTCAAGCATTACGATTTCAGATGTTTTCATATTATTAATTGCATCTTCAACTAAAGCTCCTCTTGTTGCAGGAACAAAATGAACTGGTTGTTTTAATAATTCTTCCAAACGTTTTGCAACTGGTGCTAAAGAATTTTTAGCTTTATCTTCTTCACTTGCAACACGTCCTAAATGTGATAAAAGAATAACTTTTGCATCATGTTCTAAAGCATATTTAATTGTTGGTAATGCTTGAACGATACGATTGTCATCAGTGATTACACCATCTTTCATTGGAACATTAAAATCAACTCTCATTAGGACCTTTTTTCCAGTTAAGTCGATGTCTCTAATCGTTTTTTTAGCCATACAATTTACCTTCCTTTTTTATATTTTATTATTTTTACTACTTATATATTGTACTACTTTTTTATCTTTAATGCAAGCAAAATGTATGATGACTAATATATATATCTTTTCTGTTTTGCATATTCTTCTATTATATGTGCCTTCTTTAAAGACAGTTTAACTTGTTTAATCTTTGCATCCACTTCTAAGCCTTCATGGCTATTAAAGAAAACGATTGTTTTATTATCATTTTCAATAACTCTTTTCACTGCCATAGCATTTATAAATAATATTTTTTTATTGTTAAGAGGCGTGAAATATATTAATATTATTTCTTCATTTATATATATGGGTGTTAATTTAACATATTTAAACATCTTTCTAATTGCTTTTACTCTTCCACTTAAAGTTGAAAAATGTTTTATACATTCATCTTCTAAAACTTTCAAAACTTTATCATTTTTTTTCGAAATGCCATTGTCACTAGCAATAATAGTTTCGTCATTTTTCCCTTTTATATAAAACATTGTTAAAATCCCTCCTATTATATGACAAAAACCACGAGACAACTCGCGGTTTTTAATTTATTATTTTGTTTCTGCTTCTTCTTTTGCTTCTTCTTCTTGAGCAATTTGTGCTTTACGCTTTTGATCGATTTTGATACGTTTTTCTGTTTCAGGATCAAAGAAGTGACATTTATCAATGTCTAAAGCCATTTCAAACATATCATTAGTATGAATATCAACACGTGCTTTTACTTTAGCAACAACCATTTGTCCAGCAATATCAGTACCAGGGAATTTAACAGTTATTTGTGATTCTGCACCTAATAATTCAGAAACTTCAACTTTAGCAGTAACTTTTGAATCTTGGTGCTCTTTAATGAATTCAGGTTCATCGTGACAATCTTCAGGTCTAATACCCATGATTACTTTTTCACCAATATATCCTTCGTGTTTTAAAACATTCATTTGTTTTTCAGATACTTTAATTCTAAATACACCATGTTTATGAGTACCACATTCAAAGATACCATTTTCACCAACTGTACCTTCAATAAAGTTCATTGGAGGAGTTCCAATGAAACCACCTACGAATACATTATCTGGATAATCATATATTTCTTTAGGTGCTCCTATTTGTTGAATCCAACCGTCTTTCATAACAACGATTCTACTTGCCATTGTCATAGCTTCAATTTGGTCATGGGTAACGTAAATAGTTGTTGTTCCTAAACTTTCATGAAGTTTAATTAATTCTGATCTCATTTGTACACGTAATTTTGCATCTAGGTTAGATAGAGGTTCGTCCATTAAGAATACTTTTGCGTCACGAACGATAGCACGTCCTAATGCAACACGTTGACGTTGACCACCTGATAGAGCTGCAGGTTTACGATCTAAATATGGTTTTAATCCTAATGTTTCAGCAGCACCTTGAACACGACGATCAATTTCATTACGAGAAAATTTTCTTAGTTTTAATCCAAATGCCATATTATCATATACACTCATATGAGGGTATAACGCATATGATTGGAAAACCATCGCGATATTACGATCTTTTGGAGCGACATCGTTCATTATTTCATCATCGATTAAAAGTTGTCCACTTGTGATTTCTTCTAATCCTGCGATCATTCTAAGAGTTGTAGTTTTACCACATCCAGATGGGCCTACAAAAACGATAAATTCGCGGTCTTTAATTTTTAAATTAAAGTCAAATACAGCTTGAACATTATTTCCATAAATTTTATTAATGTTCTTTAATTCTACAGTTGCCATAATAGTTGTTCTCCTTTTTAAAATATAGGCGTTGGAATAACGATACCTACTCGCCACAATTTACGGTACTCAGTTTTCTATGCCGTTTCCTTTCCTCTCTCCAAGTTTAAAGTCATATGAGCGGACTAATTATTTACAGTATTGTTGTATTACTTCTTCAAGTCGTATATATTATACCACAAACATTAATTTAAATATATAGGCAAATTGCACAAAAAATATTAAATTACTATAAGTTAAGTAAAATTAAGATTGCGGCAGCATGAGTGAAACGTTGAATGTTTAACCCCATTGTATATGATAACATATCAAGGCGATATATTAAACTATTGCGGTGCATATATAATGCTTTAGCGGTGGCAGAAACATTTAAATCATACTTAAAAAATGTTTCCAATAATTCTTTATTGTTATTTTTAGGGTTTTCTAAAACTCTTTTCAGTACTAGTTTTTTTACCACTTTTATAATATTATCATTATGTTTATTTACAAGTAGGAGTACCATATCTGATGCATCACTATATTTATAAATTGTATCATCATATGCAATATACTTTATAGCTCCTTTAATGTATGTTAATATATCAACTCCTAGAATATCTGAAGTAAACCACAAACCATCATGGACGATGAAATTAATCATAAAATCATCACTCATTGTTTTAAAGATATCTAAGACGCTATTATCGAAGTTTTCAAAATAGAATATTATTTCATAGTCGCAATAATTAAACACATATATATCTTTGTAGATATCTTTTATTAAATCTAGTATTTGTTCATTATTAGTACTTTTTAATATGAAAAATTTCCCTTGATGTTTTTTAAATGGATATGGACCTGCTTCAAGTAAATACTCTTGAAGTTTTTTTTCAACAACATCATCAGAATGGAATGTTTTTTCAACGTATGTTTTTCTAATTTCAAGATACTCTTTTTTACTAATGTTTTTGCATATACTGAATATTTCACCTGTCTCACTATAAAAATAATAATTATTGTTAGGATCGTATTCATATTCGCTATTTTTAATTATCGTTATTTTTTCTTTATATTTTTCTAGCAGTTCTTGATACATTATAATCACCATTAATATTTTATCACAAAATATAAAAAAAATAAAATAAAACATATTTTAGAAAAGAAAGCATATCCCCTTCTTCTTTTTTCGGCATTTTATGACACATCTTTTTCTTACAATATATATGTAAAGTATAAGGAGATGTTAGTATGAAAGAAATATCATCATTTAGTTTTTTTAAAATATATCAAACAAAATCTGACTTTCGTATCATTGATGTTCGTGATCCTCATGAATTCGATAATAACCATATAAGTGGTGCTATTAATATTCCTTTGAGCCTTTTAATCGATAAACATTTTTTATTTATCAACAAAAGACATCATTATTATGTAATGTGTAAAAATGGATCCAGAAGTTATTCGGCATGTAAATATCTAACCGAACTAGGATATGATGTTACAAACATTGTTGGTGGTTTAGATAGATGGCCTGGGGCTGTCACAAAAACTAGAAATACACTACTTGGATAAATTTTTAAACGTCACAAACTATTAAATAGCTTGTGACGTTTTTATTATGCTGTCTTTACTTTTAAAACTATCAAGGTCATATCATCTTTATCTTTTAACTTAGCATTAATTGCATAATTGATAATTTCATATGCAATTTTTTGAGGAGCATAATGTCTTATTGACTTAATTAATGATAGCAATTCTTCTGATGATTCGACATTTTCAAATATTCCATCACTACTCATCAAAATTAAATCACCATTTTGAAGTTCATATTCAAAACTTTCAATTTGTTCATCTATTCCGAAAGGAAGATTTTTATTTTGAATCATTTCAACTTCTCCTGCTTGCTTTACAACAAAAGAAGTTGTTCCTCCCATTTTATAAAATCTTGCTTGACTCGTATACCTATTTATTTCGAGCAAATCTAATGTAGCATAACGTTCTAAATAATCTTGAATAGCGTAAAATGAATTTAATATTTCTAAAGCTGTTGCTGAATCAAGATTTAGTTTTATTACATCCTCAACAAGATTAAGTGTCATATTACTTTCACAAAATGCGCTATAACCTTTACCCATACCATCTGATATCGCGCTAATAAATTTACCATTATTTAATTCTTTTATCAAATAATTATCTCCACATATATTATTTCCCTCTGATGAAATTGTACCAAAGCCATATAAAACATCTAGTTTTATTTCGGGAAATACTTTGATATATACCGAGTGATTTAAATCTTTGTTAAAAGAAGTACTTATTTTTGATTCGAAAATAGTATCTCCAATATATTTAATGGAATCTTTAACTTTATCGTATTTATTATCTTTAATACCTATTTCAAAAACAAAGTCGTTTTCAAAGTTTTTAATTACATCAAAGTATGTTATATCAAAACCATAAGCAATTAAGCGATTTTTGAAATCTAAAATTTGTTTTTCGGAAATTTCATTTTTAGATATCATATCAATTGCATACTTCCGCAAAGCTCCTGCCACTCCTGTTATTTGACCAATTAACGCATTATTGTTGTGAGTTGTGGTTTTAAAGTCTATTTGTTCGGCTAATTTACGTGTTGTATAATCTATTTCTTTATATTTAATACAAAAGCGTGTAAATTCTTTAAATTCATTACTTTGTGCTTCGCCTCTTAATAAAAGGTTCCGAAAATAGATATATATATTGGTTCGATACTTATTAAAGCATTCTGTTTGTTTATTGCACTTTACACAATGCGTCTGAACAATTACTTTCATTGCATCACTTAATTTTTCATTATACTCGCTGGGGGTTTTAAAACTTTCTGCAAACTTGTCCAAAAAAGATGCAAATGATAAAACTTCATCACTAGCTTTATCTATTACAGTTGTGTACATATTATCTCTAATAACTTCATCTGCCATATATGTTTTAACAATAATACTTTTGCATATTTCAAATAATACAGAAAGTGCCATTAATCCTATTAGATAATAATCATTGTATGTCGTTCTAGCGAGCAATGTTGCAGCTGAAAATACATTGATAATCATTAGTGGATAAATGAAAGGCAAATAATATATGGCACTAATAAAAGGGATAAAGATAGCTTCTTTTAAAGAAAAATAAAATATTCCCGCTATCATACTCATTACAGCATATAACATTGCATATATATTTTTATAACTAGTAGAAAAATACATTGCAAAATAAGCCGCTACAATAAAACCAATATTAAACCCCTTTATTGTGATGTTAGCACTAGAAGCAAAGGCCAAAAAAGCTATTAATATTTCTACATATACACTATTAAAGAAAACACTTTTTCTTTTTATTGATTCAATGAAATTACGTTCTAAATATAGATATAATAATACGCTAATAAAAATAGATATTATAAATGCCCAACCGTTTTTAACACTTTTGTACGTTAGAAACCATGACATAATATCTAATAGTACTACAAAACCATATATGTATATACCCTTATTCAATTTATTCATTATCCACAAGATAATAAGCACTACTATCATTAAGAGTGAAAATGGTATTAAGTATGTAAATCTTGTAAATGCCACTAACGATATAAGACCTAAAGTAGTAAAATAATAAATATTTTTTATATCTCTTATTAAGTAATATAATAATACTGGTATATATAAAGCAAATCCAACATTAAACTTTACTGATAAAACGATAAAAAAAGCAATAACACACATGTTTATTTTTTTATACATAAAAAAAGCTCCCTTTCTTCTAGAAATTATACAATAATGTAATTTCTTTTTTTGTAGAAAAAAGGAAGTTATTTTATTTTTTTTAGTTTTTGTGATGAATGGTATTTTCCTTTAAAAATTAGCCATATCAAATAAGCCCCTAAACTAAATGATAAAATATATAAAATGTAAGTGAAAAACCAATTTGTTTTAGCCTGTATTTCATCAAATACTAAGAATGTTGTTTGATAATATGGACTAAATGTTAAAGCGCTAAATTTAACACCTTTAGGATTTAGTATAGGATAAGCTACTATATTAGAAATTAATGCTACTACAACAACGATTAAAAAGACCATTATGCCTCTAATGAGCATTTTATAATCGCTACCTATTCTTCTTTGATTACCTATAAAAATACCTATCACAACTTGCATACTATGCCAAAGAATAGTATGAATATTAAGGGATAATCTATTAGTAAAGACGACCAAAGGGACACATATGACAAGACCTCCTGCCAATAGCCCATATGTCGCGATGAATGTATAACCAGCCGTTTTAACTTTTTCATTTTTTATAAAAGGACATATTAAAGCAACATACATCGGAACACTACAAAATTGATATGGAAAATATGACCAACCATAAATGCCATCATTTAATATATATGTCATATATAATTGCTTATATATTTCTAGTACTAAAATAAAAAGGCCATACAAAAGAACTATCATATCAGCTTTTTTATTTGTTACCTTTTTAGCAGTTTTAGATGCGATTAAAGATAAGAATAAAGTAAAAAGTACCGCAAAAAGATGGGTAAGACCCCCTACAGAGGGAGTCTTTACTACATAATCAGTCCACTTTAAGAAACTCATTTGACACCTTGTTTATTGCTTAATCTTTTTTTAACATCAAGCCGTGTTATCATAATTAATCTTTTACATGTTGTACATTCAAGTTTAAAATCTACACCTATCCTTTTGACTTCCCACTCATAACCCCCACAAGGGTGAGGTTTCTTGAATCTAATAATATCTCCTACTTTTATTTCTGATGTTTCCATTATTGTTTTTCTTCTTTCTTATCGCTAAATGTTACAACCATTTGTGGGAAAGGTATTTCAATATTATTTTCATCAAGTATCTTTTTAATTTCTTGGCGAAGTTGTCTTTCTACTCCATATTGACACTCACTAACCGTTGTAGCCGTAACAAGCATTCTTACTCCGCTATCATCAAGTCCTGAAACACCTGAAACTTTAGGGGATGTTAATACATATTCATTATTTTCCATTCGCGAAGGTAAATTATTGTTTACTAAATCTGTTACAAGTGCTACATCTTCTTTGTAGGCTATTGAAAATTCAACAACTGCTATACTATTATTCAAAGAATAATTTATGACTTCGGTGATGTTTCCGTTAGCAATTATTTTTACTTCATTTTTCCAACTTTTAATTTTTGTAGTTTTTAAACCAATATCGATGACTTCACCTTTAAAACCACCGATATCAACAATATCACCAACATCAAAGTGTCTTTCAAAAATAATAAAAATACCACTAATAAAATCTCCAATTAATTTTTGAGCGCCAAGTCCTATAACAACACTGGCAATTCCAAGTCCTGCAAGCATAGGTCTAACGTTTATTCCCCATATTGCAAGAATAATTATACCATCTATTATATAAACAAAATATCTAATAAAACTCATTATCACTTTTGACAATGTTCTACGACGTTTTTCATATTCTTTTCCTAATTTACTAGTTTTGTTGATAATTATTTTAAGTGTATTGTAAACCGTAACGCTAATAAAAATGGTAAAAGCACATTTAATTATATTGTTCGTTTCATCCGCAATAGCCTCAAAAATTTCTTTTAAAGGCTTTTTAAAATCAATATATCCGCCAAAATAAAGGATGAAAAGTGTGGCTGATAATAAGAACACTATATTAATTAAAAAATTGATAATAGACGCCTTTTTACTATTTTTCTCCTTAAATATTTGATTTTTAATATATATTAAGAAAAAATACACAATAACTATGCATACACATATAATAGTGGACAGTGATGCATTTTCAACTGGTTTTGTCAATAACATCATATTTTACTCCTTACTGGTTGGCTAAAATTTCTTTCGCTAATTCCCGATATTCTTTTGAGCCTCTTGAATTAAAAGAAAATTGAATTACTGTCTTTCCGTACATAGGTGCTTCTTGAATGTGACTAGAAGTACTGATAATCGTTTTAAATGTTTTATTAGGGAACATAAATTTAACCTTTTCCATTATTGTATATCCAAAGGTATTACGATTATCAAGTTTTGTTAAAAGAATACCTTCAATATCTAATTTCTTTATTTGTTGTACTTCACTAATCTTATGAATCATCTGTGTCAAAGCATCATATGCATAGAATCCGCATTCCACAGGTACAATAACTGAATCACTCGCATATAAGGCGTTGTCAACTGCTAAACCTAGTGATGGTGGACAATCGATCAAAATAAAGTCATACTCATCTTTAATATTTTCCAAACTTTTGGCAAGCAAATATTCTTTTGAATAAGCATCATAAAGTATTCTTTCTGCTTCCGCCAATCTAATTGATGCTGGTATTAAATGTAGGTTTTCTACTGATGTTTTTAAAATTGCATCTTCAACTGGCATTCCTTTTAAAACATCAACGATATCATACTTTATGTTTTCTCTAGCAATACCCAAACTTATTGTAGCATTAGCTTGTTGATCAAAATCAACTATTAATATTTTTTTATTTTCTAGAGCGAGACTAGCACCTAAATTAATCGTGGTGGTAGTTTTTCCTACTCCTCCTTTTTGATTTACTATTGATATTATTTTACCCATAACTAATCACCTTATAATGGTTGTTTTTTTATTTTAGAATAATGTCTTGGATATATAGGTGGTGTTTCTTTAACTTTTATAATATCTATGATTACATGACTTCCTTGATCATTTGGTAATTCATATTGGTAAAGATTAAATATTTTGCAACCTAATACATTTAACGCATTTTTACTAGCTTCTATTTCAGTTTCATAGTTTTGCCCCTTTAAGGCATATATATGTCCACCAACATTTACTAATGGGGCACTAAGTTCTAAAATAACACTCAATGAAGCTACAGCTCGCGATGTTGCTGCATCGTATTTGTTAACAAGTGTTTTTTGAAAATCTTCAGCCCTTTGAGGGATGACATCTATTTTCTCTAATTTTAATTCGTTTATTACTTTGTTAAGAAAATTAACTCTTTTCAGCGTCGGTTCTAAAAGTGTTATATTAATATCTGGTGAACTTATCTTAAGAGGAATTCCGGGAAACCCCGCTCCAGAACCAATATCGATAATATTTTTTATTTCCTTACTTATTACTTTATTTAAATTTAGGCAATCATAAAAATGTTTGATATATATACCTTCTAAATCCGTTATGGCTGTTAAGTTAACTTTTTTATTTTCGTTTTGTAACATCACAGCATAAGTAGCTAACTTACTTAACGCATCCTCAGATAAATTAAAAGGTAATAAATAATTATGCATTTTTCTTCCTACTTTCTAAATAGACTAATAATATTGCGATATCACTTGGATTTACTCCACTAATTCGCATTGCTTGTGAAACAGTAAGAGGACGAACCTTATTTAATTTTTCTCTTGCTTCACTGGCAATATTAGGAATGTCATTATAATCTATATTATTTGGTATTTTACGTGTTTCTAATTTCAATACTTTAGAAGCGTCTTTTATTGCTTTATCAATATATCCTTGATATTTTACTTCAATATCTAATTGTTCTATCATTTCTTGATTATCTAGATATGGTGGGATAGTAAAGTTGAAATCTTCAATTTTTAATATTTGAACTAAATCCAAAATGTTTTTAAAACTAACTTCTGGTCGCTTCATTAAATCTATTCCACTGATACCATCGTGTAAAGGAGTAGATGGTATTTTTTCTAAATATTCATTGACACCAGCCTTCGGTGTTATTTTTAATTCCTTTAACTGTTCTTTTACAGTTTTTAAAATTGATATTTTAGTTAAAAAATGATTATATCTTTCTTCCTTTAATAAACCTACAGCGTATCCATATTTGCTTAGGCGTTGATCAGCGTTGTCATGACGTAATAATAAACGATACTCAGCCCTAGAAGTTAACATTCTATATGGATCAATTATTCCTTTTGTAACAATATCATCAATTAAAACTCCGATATAGGCTTCATTTCTTTTTAGGATTAGTGGTTCTTTCCCCTGAAGTTTTAAACTAGCATTAATACCTGCAATTAAGCCTTGAGCAGCAGCTTCTTCATAACCACTTGTTCCATTGACTTGTCCTGCAAAAAATAAGTTTTCAACACGTTTTGCTTCAAGACTTGGGTACAATTCTAAAGGATCTACTGCATCATATTCAATTGCGTAAGCATATTTTACAACTTCAGCTTTCTCAAAGCCAGGGAGAGTTTTAAGCATTAAATCTTGAACATATATAGGCATACTAGTAGAAAAGCCTTGAATATATGTTAATTCATTATCTTTTGATAATGGTTCTAAAAATATTTGATGCTTATCTTTATCTTTAAATCTTACTATTTTGTCTTCTATTGAGGGACAATATCTAGGTCCAATACCTTCGACAATTCCAGAATACATACTAGATTCATTTAAATGTTCTAATATTACTCTTTTTGTTTCTTCTGTTGTATAAGTCAAGTAACAAGGCACTTGCTCGTCAAATGGTAGCAATTTAGATTTATCACTTTCGTAACTAAATGATAAAGGAAGATTGGTTCCTGGTTCAAGTTTACTTTTTGAAAAATCAATTGTAGATGTTTTAATTCTAGCAGGTGTTCCTGTTTTTAATCTTAACAAATGAAATCCTAAACTCTTAAGGCTTTTAGACATTCCATAGTTAGTTTTTTCTCCATCTGGGCCACTCTTTGTAGTAGTAGTGCCTCTTAGAATTCTCGATGATAAAAACGTGCCTGTCGCGATGACAACAGCAGATGTTTCAATATACTCACCATTTTCTAGTGTAAGGCCTTTTATTCTTCCATCACTTACTGTTAATGAATCAGCTAAGGCTACTTCAATATCAAGATTTTTTTCGCCTTCTAACACCTTCCGCATATATATACCATAGGCTTCTTTATCCGATTGAACTCTTAAAGCCCTTACTGCAGGACCTTTAGAAAGATTAAGCATTTTGAATTGTAAAGCAGTCGCATCTGCCGCTTTTCCCATTTCTCCGCCTAATGCATCAATTTCTCTTACTAAAATCCCTTTAGCAGGTCCTCCTATCGAAGGATTGCAGGGCATATTACCTATTCTATTTAGGTTACCACAAAGGATCAAAGTATTCATGCCTGTTCTAGCACTCGCTAGAGCTGCTTCTATACCAGCATGTCCTGCGCCTATTATTACTATATCATATTTTTCTTTATGCATTATAACACCACAATTCTATATTTCTTTATTATTAGTCTTATTATATCATATTTCACTTTTTTTAACTAAAAAATGATATAAAATATTAAAAGGCGTGCTTAAGCTACGCCTTCTTAACTTATTTTACAATTACACCTTTAGTGTTGCTGTTTACTAAACCAGCATTAGATTCATCAGTATCAATATGCATAGCAAGAGCATAACTATCGCTAACTCTTACAACAACATCGCCAAATACTAAATTACGACCTACTGTATCAATTTTAACACTTACGATATCTTTATCTTTTACACCCAATTCAAGAGCATCTTTAACAGTTGCATGGATATGGCGTTTAGCTACAATTACACCTTCTGCTATTTCAAGTTCACCACAAGGACCTACTAATTTACATCCAGGTGTTCCTTTTAAATCCCCTGATTCTCTTACAACGATTGGTAATCCGATGCTTCTTGCATCTGTTGCACTCAATTCAACTTGATTATCTTTACGGAAAGGGCCTAATATTGACACACCTGCAATGCTCTTTTTAGGACCTACTACCTCTACCCTTTGTTCACTAGCGAATTGCCCTGGTTGTGACAAATACTTTTTAACTGTTAATTCTGCACCGCTTCCAAACAATACTTCGAAAGCTTCCTTAGTTAAATGAACATGGCGCGCAGAAGTTTCAACGATAAACTCTTTTGACATATGTTACCTCCAAATATATATGTATCTTAAATCTATGGTTATTATACTACTTCTTATATCATTAGTCAAATAATCAGCAAAAGCAGTTTTGTTTTTTTAAATTTGTGATATAATTATTAATGAAATGTTATACAAAACACATTACTTCTTTTAAGGGAGGATATCATGAAATTAGGTATTATTTCACTTGGCTGTGCTAAAAATCTTGTAGATAGCGAACTCTTTTTAGGACTTGCCAAAAAATATGGATTAGAAATAACTAATAAAATAAAAGATGCAGACATTATAGCCATCAATACGTGTGGCTTTATTTTACCCGCAAAACAAGAATCAATCGATACAATAATTGAAATGCTTGATTATCAAAAAGATGGAAAAATAATTATTGTCATGGGATGTCTTGTTGAACGTTACTTAAATGAACTAAAGCAAGAAATACCCGAAGTAGATTATTTTATTCCAATTAAAGATTACGACAATCTTGATAAAATATTTAGTAAAATAACTTCTACGAATTTATCAGAGCACTTAGAATACACTTCAAGAATTATTGCCACTAATAAAGGTGCAGGATATTTAAGAATTGGTGAAGGGTGCAATAATCGTTGTGCATATTGTGCCATTCCTCTAATTAGAGGAAATTATGTAAGTAGAACTTTTGATAGTTTAATTTCGGAAGCAAAATACCTTGCCGAAAATGGTGTCGTTGAACTAACATTAATAGCCCAAGATACTACCAGATATGGCTCAGATATGAAAGATATGTCACTTGCAAAATTGCTCAAAGCGCTAGAAGGATTAAATCTTTTTAAAGTTATACGCGTATTATATTTATACCCTGATGAAATTACTGATGAATTGATTAAAGTAATGACTACAAGTAACGTCATCATTCCTTACTTTGATATACCTATTCAACATGCCAGCAACAAAATCTTAAAGGCTATGAATAGAAGAGGGACTAAAGAAGAATTATATACCCTATTTGAAAAGATTCGTTCAAGTAATCCGGACGCTGTAATTAGAACTACATTAATTGTTGGTTTCCCTGGTGAGACAAGTGAAGATTTTGAAGAACTTCTCAACTTAGTAAATGATATAAAATTTGATCATTTAGGGGTTTTTGAATATTCTGATGAAGACGATACAAAAGCTTTTCATATGACACCAAAAATAACTGATGAAGTAAAACATGAAAGATTTGAAAAAATAATGACAACACAGCAGAAAATATCATTAGGAAAAAATACACAACTTGTCGGCAACACTTTTGAGAGTTTACTAGTTAAACCTTTAAATACTGATACTTATCTATTTAGAGCTTATTTTGAAGCCCCTGATGATTCGGATGGTTATATTAAGGTGAAAATAAACGATAAGAACAATTTAATAATGGGAGAGTATTATAAGGTGAAAATCACCAAGGCCATGCCTTATGATTTAGAAGGAGAACTTCAAGATATATAAAATATTTTAAAAAACACATTAGAATTCTAATGTGTTTTTTTTAACTTATTCATTTGTAACAAGCATATTCATATAGTGTGTGTTAATACTTCTTATTATACAATCCCCAAATGATTTCAACCATCGCCCAAGTATCTTGCTGACAATACTTTTCAAGTGCCAAGTAATACTTTTCATACTCTTCTTTGGTAAATGTTGGAAGCATACTATACACTAGTACCGCTTCTACACCGTTATGAACTGTTAAATCTTTATACGAAAGATTGGAATATAGTGGTAAAATTTTCTTTATTGAAAAAGATCCATGCATATCATTGTGATAGAAATTAAAGAGTTTCGCTTCCTTTTCTTTTTCTTTTTTATCCATATCAGCAGGTAATAAACTTTTAAATAATTTTTCATTACCTTCTAATACATATAATAAATCAAATACGGCATTTCTTATTTTAACTAAATCTTTCTTCAAATCTGGGAATACTATCGCTAGTTCTTTAAGACGTGATTTTTCAAACGACTGATTATAAACGATAACCGTTCCTCCTTTTGATAAATCAATATCTTTAATCATTTTTTCACACAATGCTCTTCTATTATCTGAATGATCAGGTGCTAAATATTCATAGTGATCTTTTGTTTTATCACAATCAAATTTTGATTTTTCAATGTGAAGTGAATATTGGAAAACTGATTGTGTGTATGGAACCTCACCTTTATATCTTGGAAGTGGGCATCCGAATGTTTCAAAATCTAAGTGATATAGGGGATATTGTAAGTTTTTTAAAGCTAGATCTATTTTATAGTGATTTATATATGTTTTTTTATCATGATAACAATCATACTGAATTAAATTTTTCTCTTTACTTAAATAGTCCCTTGGAATGTCATCCAAGTGAACATATCCCATATTAATTACATCAAACAAAGAAAGTTTTTCACCATTTAAGCCTTTACCATTGAACGCAAACCGACTATCTAGATACTCCATTATGGAACCATCGACAAGACATTTTGAAAAACATACCTTATAAAAAGGGCATTGGGTTGAACTTTTTCGCTCACAGAACTTACCTACGACATATTTAGAAATGGCTCGTTCATTTATTTTATCTTCAATTTGTTTTCTTTCACTGTCTATTATCGGCATATACTCTTTAGTAATAGTATTCACATCAATAATAGAGAACAATTCTTCTCCATCTAAATTAGTATCGTACACAGGTTTACCATCTTCGTATTTACCGTCAAATACATAATCGCCATTTAACACTAATAAATAATATTTTGTTTTATTAGCTTTTTCTATTTCACCATTTTGAATTAAAGCATTTTCAATAAAGTAACGCTGTACAGCTATATCGTATATATACTTGCCAGCTTTGTCATATCTATCAAATACTTTTTTTCGCTTTGTTTCATATTCTTTGAAAAGTTCTTCGCCTGTTTCTTCTTTTAATTGTAAAAAGCCATTAGCATTAATCCCAAAGATGCTTTCAAATTTATGACGTTTTTTCGTATATACTATTGCATCGGAATCATCTTTTATTATTTTTTTACCGAGTTCATAAAACTTATTACTCGTAGTTGATTTAACTTCAAAAATTAACGTTTCTCCATTTTCTTTTTCCACATATATGTCAAGATAACAATAATACTTATTATTATTACAATTATACTCGAAACGCTTTTGACTTTTAGTATCACTAGCGAAAACAACATTTCCAGAAAAATGTTGTTTTATATATTCACCAGCCAATATTTCTACTTCTTTAAAGGCATTCGCATATGCTTCTAACTGAGCATTTGATGTTTTTGTTAAATCTTCGCCTGTTTCATCATCAAACATTTCACTAAAGATTTCCATTGCCTTTTCATTTTCTTCGGAAAACATACCTTCAGCGATGTTATTAATATCCTCATTAAGTTTTCTAACGTCAACATCATCAATTGTTTTTATATGATGAGCATTTTTGTACATATACATATCAAATAATGATACGAAATTTTTACATCTAGAAAAGTTTTTAAACATTGATTTAGAAATATTCATAACTCATCACCTCACCTATTATTCTACTAAAATAAACAAATTAACACAACTATTTGACTTTTTAGTTTTAAAAAAGGCCCTCTTTAACAAAGAGAGCTTTTTTTAAGATGTTAGATATCTTTTGTTTATAAATTTAAAAAGTGCTTCAACGGCTACAACAGCCAAGACTATGATAATGCTCCATGCGAGAAGTTCATCCATATCAAGATTACTTCTAGCATTATATAATGTTTTTCCTATACTACTATTTGTTTGACATATATATTCAGATGTAATCATTACTTTAAATGATAACCCAAATGCTTGCATAAAGGTCATTAAAACAAAAGGAGCCAGATAAGGAATATATACTTTTGTAATAGTTTGAAATTTTGAAATATTGAGCATCTTTAAATCATCGAGAAGAACACTATCCATTCTATCAATCGCAGCTACTAAACCATATGTTACAATCGGTACCGCAACAGCGAATGTTATAATAACTGGCGCTACACTACTAGGGAATATAAGCCATATGAAAATCGATAACGCTACTACTGGAACAGCTTTAAAATATCCTAAATATACTTTAAAAAATGCAAATGATGACTTTTTATAAATATAAATAAAAGTGATAATAAGAGCTATTATAAATGACCCTATAACCGCTATCATAATTCTCAATAAATCAAAACACATTATTTTAATGAAATTTTTTGAGCTAATTATGTTACCTGCTGCGCTAAGTATTTTACCTACACTAGGAAAAATTAAATCATTGTTTTTACTAAAAGATATAATAGACCACACCGCAATTGTAAGAAGAATTGCGGTGATAAGGCTTGTTATACTGCGTTCATATTTATTTTTATTCTTATCCATAGAATTCATCACTAGGCATCTTACCTCCTACTTGAGGAGCAAGGCCTAATTCAATTAGTTTTTCTAAATAACATTTCACATATTCTTTTTCTGTAGTTTTATCATAAAGGTTAAAATTGCAGTTAGGGATAGCACTTGTTAAAGCCTCTACACCCATTTTGCTGAATGAATCATCAACTTTTATAGCTTTTTCAGCAAGTGATTTTGGATCTTTATAATCGTCAAGTGCTGCAGTTAACTTATTTAAAAGTTTATTAAATTCTTTATCAGTGTTACTTCCACTTTTAATGAATATACCTGCTTGTGGGAATGCTTTACCATTTGTTGCATCGCTCCACAAAGATTGTAAGCTTAGAGTATATATATTCTTTTTAGCTCTTAATACACTAATTGATGGTTCTGCAGAAAGTATATATTCAACTTTTCCAGATACAAGCATCGCATTAGCTGAAGCTACATCATCAACATATTCAATTTCAACATTTAAATTTAAATAATTTTTTACTACTTTAAACATGACATCTGGGCTAGATGATGCTCCAAAAACAACGATTTTTTTACCATTTAAAGCATTAACATCTGTAAATTCGTTTAAAGATGCTAAGTAAAAATTTCCCCATATAAATGATTTATAGAGTGTATAATTAGGTGTTTGATTATACATTTTAGCTCCTAAATTGATTGGTGCTACGATAATATCATAAGAACTATTTACGAATCCTGCAACAAGTGCGCTTGATCCAGCCACAACTTCATATTCTAAATTTTCACTATTTTCTTCTATAAATGAAGACATTCCAAGCAATGGTGTACCATTTGGGACAAGTACTTTATATGTCTTTTTACTACCACAAGATGATACTAAAGCAAGCATCAAAAGGGCTAAAACACCTACAAACATTTTAATTTTTTTCATATTTTTCTTCTCCTTTAATTATAATTTTTAAATTTTTATCATATTATTTGCATTTATATTATATCATAATTATAATATAAAAAACGTAACATTTGTTACAAAAGGGGAAAGTTATGAATAAAGAAATCTTTTATAACAAAGAATATTTCACTATCAAAGAATACAAGAAGGGTACTATCATTTTTAATGAAGGTGACATATGTAACAATGTATTTTATGTTTTGAGTGGTAGTGTTATTATTAAAACTATTACTGCTTCTAACTCTGAAGAAGTAATTACTATTCTAAATGAAGATGATTTTTTTGGTGATATTTTAGTTTTCACATCTAATCCTTTATATTTAGGATTTGCAGAAGCGAAAACAAAAGCTGTTATCGCCGTTTCTAAAAAAGATAAATTTCTAAACCTTCTACAAAATAATCGGGAATTTTTAACTGAATATCTTATGCGTATTACTAACAAAAGCATAGCCTTCAAATTACAAGCAAAACTTTTTGCCCATAAAAAAATAGAAGATCGTATTTTATATTATTTTAAACATATAGAAAAGAATAATACATGCAAAATAGAGTCAATTACAAGATTATCCGAAACACTTTCATTACCTAGACCAAGCGTTTCAAGATCATTACAAGACCTCATTAAAAATGGTCAAATATCAAAAATTGATCGTTGTACATATATAATTAATAAAAAGGATATTTTATAAAAATATCCTTTTTTTACACATCTTTAATAACTAATTCGTTATTTTTTATATAAATGTATTTTATGGTGGAATTAGAATAATCTTTATACCAAGTTATTCCTAAAACTTCCTCATTGTTTTCTAGTACACATGTCACTTTTTCATCTAAATTATGATTTAAAACTGTAATTGTGTTATTTGATAGTATATATATATTATCTTCAAATTGAGCAATTTCATCTATATCACTATATGCATCTGTTACATTAATAACCTTATTTTTTATATCATAACAAAAAATATTTTCATTATAATCTATTACATATATATATGTTTTATCCTGCCAATTTGACAATACAACCTTTTTTATTTCAAAACAATCTTCTAAAATAGTATTAATTTCATTGGTATTTACAATTTCTTGTGTAATTGTATCACCACCTGTAGTCCTCAATAATTCGTATTCATGAAGTGTTTCACTAACTAAAAGGTTGTCACCCTTTTCATAAACATAATATTGTTTTTTATCGTATAAAGTTTTTGTAGCCTCTATCACTTTATTCTTATATGTACCAAGTGCCCATATATTACTATTATCAATATCAGACATAATTTTGCTATTTGCAGAATTTGTTGTTTCTAAATATTGATTTGAATTTAGTCCCTTTATGACTTCACCAAATCCATCGGTTTTAAATGAAACTAGCATATCAGATATAATATTATTTTTATAATAACTAGATCTAAACTCATAGATTATTTCTTGTAATCCATCTTTATTTTTCAAATATATATTATTATCATATAAATTTAATACTTCAAAGTCACGATCTTCTAATATTCTTTTAAATACGAATTCACCATTGTGAATTTTTCCTTCTTCCAAATATGTCATATTTCCATCTTTTATTTTTGTAACAAAGTTAATTCTATCACTAGATCCATCTGCTGATTTAACAAATACAATCGTTTTATTCACTTTATCTGCTATTACAATTTGACTAACATTTTCAATTTTTTTAAACATGCATCCATTTAAAAGTATGGTAAATAATAAAAATACTATAATCAATAATATTTTTTTACTAATTTTCATTTTTTACCTCCTTTAAACTATATACTGATTATACCAAAAAAAGCTCATTACTTCAATTTATATGATAATATGAATAATATTATAAATAAAAATAAAAAGCCTTTTAGAAATTCTAAAAGACCAAATTATTTCAAAATGGTGGCTTGGGCCGGGATTGAACCAGCGACACATGGATTTTCAGTCCATTGCTCTACCAACTGAGCTACCGAGCCTTATAAAAAATGGCGGTTCCAACGAGACTTGAACTCGCGATCTCCAGTGTGACAGACTGGCATGTTAACCACTACACCATGGAACCTTTGGTTGCGGGGGAAGGATTTGAACCTACGACCTCCGGGTTATGAGCCCGGTGAGCTACCAGCTGCTCCACCCCGCGATGGAAAATGGCGGAGAAAGAGGGATTCGAACCCCCGCGGCTGTTACACCCTGTCGGTTTTCAAGACCGATCCCTTCAGCCAGACTTGGGTATTTCTCCGTTTATAAGTTGGTGGACCCAGCAGGACTCGAACCTGCGACCAACCGGTTATGAGCCGGGAGCTCTGACCAACTGAGCTACGGGTCCTTCTTACCAGATGGTAGCGGCGGAGGGACTTGAACCCCCGACCTCTCGGGTATGAACCGAGCGCTATAGCCAACTAAGCTACACCGCCATAAACATTTATAAAAAATGGTGGATCCAATGGGGCTCGAACCCACGGCCTCCTGCGTGCAAAACAGGCGCTCTCCCAGCTGAGCTATGGACCCACGATGAATATTGGTGCCTAAGGCCGGAATCGAACCGGCACGGTATTGCTACCACAGGATTTTAAGTCCTGCGCGTCTACCTATTCCGCCACTCAGGCTTCGTGTGTATAAATAATTGGATGGTGTCCCCGAGACGATTCGAACGTCCGACCCACTGATTAAAAGTCAGTTGCTCTACCGACTGAGCTACGAGGACAGATGGTGCCGACTATAGGAATTGAACCCACAACCTACTGATTACAAGTCAGTTGCTCTACC
>ULNH01019660.1_pt1 | contig 31724 bp, 20 predicted proteins | sample 1951871 | NCBI WGS metagenome assembly ULNH01 (sample SAMEA4835572, study PRJEB28245) | human gut metagenome | biome: gut microbiome; material: fecal sample | place: Denmark | collected 2008 | reverse complement strand
CTGAACTCGGCTCCATTACACTTATTCGTGATTTTGCCTCTTTTTATGGATATAATTTAGTCGCCTTTCCTTTAATGGCATACGCAAAAAAAGAAGATGCCATTACTTTACGCATTGTTTCTTCTTTAGAAAAAGATGAAAAAATGGATATTCAAGAAGAATCAGGCCCTTATTATATTAAAAATTACGATGAACTTTCTAAATTATATTTAGAAGATGAATTAAATAAAACGATAGAAATCATGGATCTTCTTCAAGTTGATTTTCTTAAAAAAAGAGGTCAAATTCTTTTGTTTCACGATGAAAAACCAAGCGCTGCTCTTTTAAAAGAGCATGCGATGAATGGTTTAAAAAAACTTAATAAATGGAATGCACAATATCAGCAACGTTTAGAGTATGAATTATCTACCATTGAACAAATGGGATATTCCGATTATTTTTTAATCGTTGAAGATTATGTTCATTACGCTAAGACTCATGCCATTCCCGTAGGTCCGGGTAGAGGTTCTGCGGCCGCTAGCTTAGTGGCGTATAGCTTAAATATTACGACAATAGACCCTTTAGAATACGATTTACTTTTTGAAAGTTTTTTAAATCCTGCTCGTGTAACCATGCCGGATATTGATATCGACTTCGGGGATGAAAAAAGAGATGAAGTCATTTCTTATTTAAAAGACAAATATGGAACTTCACGCGTTTGTAATATTGTTACATTCCAAACAATAGGGGCAAAACAATCCTTACGCGATATTGGCCGTGTCTTCTCTTTCTCTTCTAGCGATATTGATTTGCTCTCTAAATCCATTCAAAGCAATAATATTTCTTTACGCGATGCGTATAAAAAGATTCCCGCTTTCCGTCAATTAGTGGACAGTGATACCTATTATTTATCCATTATTCGTTTAGCATCAAAAATTGAAGGTTTACCCCGTCAATCGGGACTTCACGCGGCTGGGGTTATTTTAAATGAAACACCATTAGAAGACGTTTTACCGCTTTTAGAAAATCAAGATGGGCTTTATACTGCCCAATATGAAATGAATCCATTAGCAGAACAAGGTTTCTTAAAAATGGATATTTTAGGTTTAAGGAACTTAACAATTTTAGATAACGCCATTAAAAGAGTGAATCAAAATCATCATTTAGATTTAAAAGAAGAAACACTTCCTTATGATGAAAAAGAAATATTTTCGTTAATCGCACAAGGAAAAACCATGGGGTTATTCCAACTTGAATCCTCAGGAATTAAACGGGCAATTGATCTAATTGAGCCCACGAGTTTTGATGATATTGTTGCGGTTCTTGCTTTATTTAGACCGGGCCCAATGAACAATATTCCGCTTTATGCAAAAAGAAAAAAGGGACAAGAACCTGTTACCTATTTTACGGATAGTTTAAAAGACATTTTAGCGCCTACTTATGGCATTATTGTTTATCAAGAACAGGTACTTCAAGTTGTTAAAGAAATTGCTGGTTTCTCTTTACAAGAAGCTGATTTATTTAGACGCGCTATATCTAAAAAAGATGCGAAAAAATTAGAAGTCATGAAAGTGGATTTCTTAAAAGGTGCATTAAAGAATGGGTATAGCGAGCAGTTAGCGTTACAAATTTACGACCACATCTTCCGCTTTGCTGATTATGGCTTTAAAAAAGCACACGCGGTTGCCTATGCCTGTTTAACTTGTAAAATGGGTTATATCAAAGTGCATTACCCTGCCGAATTCTATGCCAGTATTTTAGAAGGTAATGCTTCGAATAACGACGCAAAATTCTTAGATACCATTAGTGAGATTAAAAGTCTTTCAATTCCTATCTTACTTCCTAGCATTTTATCTTCTACTCAACATTTTGAAGTAGAAAATCATGCACTTCGTTTACCCTTATCGATCATTAAAGGCATTTCTAGTTTATTTGTTTTAGAAATCTTAAAAGAAAGAGAAATTCATCCTTTTACGAGTTTCTTTGATTTTGTAATTCGTATGAGCAACCATAAAATGACACTTTCTCAATTAGAAGCGCTTATTCACGCTGGGGCATTTGACGAATTCTCTTATTCAAGAAGTTCCCTTTTAAATATAATGAAAAGTGCATTAGAATTTGCTAGTTTAGTGAATTTCTCCTATGATCCAAATGAAGAAAATCATTTTCTTTTACCCCCACCAAGCATTATAAATATGGAAGATGATCCATTATATCGCTGCGAAAAAGAAATTGAAACTTTAGGTTTTATGTTAAGTCATACGCCTTTATATTTCTATCAAGAAAAAAGAAAAGAAGAAAATTTATATAGTATTCAAGAAATCAATCAAAGACCAAGAGGTCGCTTTGTCGCTATTTTAAAAAGTATAAAGACGATTAAAACCAAAAAAGGTAGTCCAATGGCCTTTCTTCTCTTCTTTGATGATGAAAACGAAAAAGAAGTTATTGTATTCCCTGAAACTTATGCTAAGTGCTATCAAATCTTAGAACGAAACCAATTATACGTGATTGATGGATATGAAGGAAAAGACCATTCTTTCATTAGTAATGCCATCGAAAAATGGAGGATTTAACAATGCCAAAAATGTATGTAATTGATGGAAACTCATTATTATTCCGCGCTTTCTACGCGACGAGTTATCCGGGAAGTCCTATCATGCGGACCAAAGAAGGTGTGCCGACCAATGCTCTTTTTGCTTTTGGAAATATGATGCATCGTATTCTTGCTGATTTTAAAAGCGATGAACATATTTTGGTAGCCTTTGATACCGGAAAAAAGACTTTCCGTCATCAAGAACTAGATACCTATAAAGCCAACCGAAAACCTTGCCCAGAAGAATTAAAAGCCCAAATGCCTTTAGCTAGAGAAATGTTAAAAGCTTTAGGTGTTTTTACCTATGAAATGGAAGGTTTTGAAGGTGATGATATTGCTGGCACTGTTGCTAAAAAAGCCGAAAAAGAAGGTTATGAAGTAGAAATCTATACTTCAGACCGTGACTTTTTACAATTAATTTCTCCTCATATTGAAGTCCATATTCTTAAAAAGGGACTTTCTGATGTTGATATTATAACTAACGATAATATGGAAGAACGCTTTGGCTTCTCTCCTATTCAAATTCAAGATTATAAAGGACTATGCGGTGATTCTAGCGATAATTTGCCGGGTATTCCTGGTATTGGTGATAAAACCGCTGTTAAACTAATTAAAGAATATGGCTCTTTAGAAAAGATTATTGAAGCCGCGCCTAACATGCATTCTAAAATGGGAGAAAAGATTGTACAAAATGCCGAATTAGGCATGATGTGCAAACATTTAGCTATGATTTTAACGGATTTAGATTTGCCTTTCTCTTTAGATGATACGCTTTATGAAGGTTATGAATTTAGCGAAATTTCTTCATTCTGTACGCATTATGAACTCAAACAGTTACTTTCTAAATTAAGTGTAAAAGGAAAACAAAAAGCTTCTACCCGTACACAAAAAGAGATTACCTATACCCAAATTGGTAGCGTGGAAGATTTAAATGAACCGACCGTTATGGGCATTAGTTTAGATCGACAAGAAGGTAATTATCATAAAGCCGAATTATATGGTATTAGCTTAACCATCAATGAAAATACCTATTACATGGATATTGAAGATGCGAAAAAAGATCAAAAACTACAGTCTTGGTTAATGGATGAAAAAATTAATAAAAACTGTTTTGATTATAAAGCGATAAAAGTTTTATTACACCGCCACGGTCTTAAAATTCAAGGTCTTCACTTTGATTTATTCTTAGCGTCTTATTTATTAGATTCATCTTTAACGAATGAAGATGATGCCGTGTTTTCTTATTTTAATGTGGAATTAAAAGAAAAGCCTGAAATCTCTTTATTTGGTGAAAGAAACGTAGAAAAAGCCGCTCAAGTTTCTTATTATTCCCTTCATTTAGAAAATCAAGTGATGGAGGAATTAAAGAAAAATGATAGTGTTTCTTTATTCCATGATATTGAAATGCCTTTATGCGAAGTTTTAGCGAAAATGGAAATTGAAGGTTTCCCTTTAGACACTGCAACATTAGAAGAAATAGGAAAAGAATTCCGTTTAAAGCTCGAAAAGATTACCGAAGATATCTATGATTTAGCCGGCGAAAAATTTAATATTTCTTCTCCTAAACAAGTCGCTCATATTCTTTATGAAAAACTTAATCTTCCAGGTAATAAAAAAGGTTCGACCTCCATTGATGTTTTAAAAGGCTTAGTAAAAAAACATCCGATTGTTCCTTTAATTTTAGAACATCGTAAATACGCTAAACTGCTCTCAACCTATATTGATGGCTTAGAAAATTATATTTTTGAAGACGGAAAACTCCACGCGATGTTTAATCAAGCCACCACCACAACGGGAAGATTGTCGAGTAGTGAACCGAACTTACAAAATATCTCCGTTAGAGATGAAGAAGGTAAGTTAATTCGAAAAGCTTTCTTCTATAAAGAAGATGATTTATATATTCTTTCTTTAGACTATGCACAAATTGAACTCCGTATTTTAGCTAGCTTATCAAAATGTCAAAAACTTATCGACGCTTTTAAAAATCATGAAGATATTCATACTGTTACGGCTCGTCATGTCTTCCATGTTGAAGGAGAAGTTCCTTCTAGTTTAAGAAGAAAAGCAAAAGCCGTAAACTTTGGTATTGTTTATGGAATTTCCGATTGGGGATTAAGCGAACAAATTAATGTAAGTCCAAAAGAAGCGCGAGAAATCATTGATGAATTCTATTTAGCTTATCCAGAAATTGCAACTTATTTAAAATCCATCGTTGAATTTGCAGAACAACATGGTTATGTTAGTACCGTTTTAGGTAGAAGAAGATATTTAAGAGAAATCCATGACTCTTCTTATCAAGTCCGTGAATTTGCAAAACGCGCCGCGATGAACGCCCCCATTCAAGGTACGGCCGCTGACTTAATTAAAATTGCTATGATTCATATTGATAAGCGACTACAAAAAGAAAACTTAAAAGCGCAGATGGTTCTTCAAATTCACGACGAACTGCTCTTTAAAGTACCTAAAAATGAATTAGAAATCGTTACCAAAATCGTAAAAGAAGAGATGGAAAACGCAATGCAATTTGAAGCGCCTCTTGAAGTCGATGGAAGTGCCGCCAAAACTTGGTATGATGCAAAGTAGGTGATTTTATGCCTGAATTACCCGAAGTTGAAACCATTAAAAACATTTTAAAAACTACATGGTTAAATAAAACGATTGATCATATTGAGGTTTTATGTCCTAAAATGATTAAAGGTGATGTTAGTGCTTTTTACTCTTTAGAGCATCAAACATTAAATGATATACAAAGAAAAGGAAAATTTTTAATTTTCTTCTTTTCAAATCACCTTGTTTTACTCTCTCATCTACGAATGGAAGGAAAGTTTTATTTATTCCATAAAGATGAAAATAATAGCCGTTTTGCGCGGATTATCTTCTATTTTACAAATGATGAAAAGATGTGTTATGATGATTCAAGAAAATTTGGAGTCATGAAAGTCATCCATGAAGATGAATTAAAAAATGAGCCTTGGTTAAGCGCTCTTGGACCGGAACCTTTTGATATTGAAGATCCTTCTTCTTTACTTTTAAAAGCACAAAAGATACATACACCGATTAAACCTTTTATCATGGACCAACATGTGATTTCAGGTATTGGAAATATTTACGCTGATGAAATCTTATATCGTTCTCATATTTCACCTTTAGAGCCAGCCAGTCATTTAACTAAAGAAGATTGGGATTTACTCATTTCAAATGCTAAAGATATATTAAAAACCGCAATTCAAGAACAAGGCACTACCATCCGTTCCTATCATCCAAGCAAGGATATGGTCGGAAATTTTCAAAATCAACTTTTTGTTTATGGTAAAAGAGGCGATTTCTGCCCTACTTGTCATACTCCATTTATGAAAATTATAGTGGGTGGTAGAGGTACAACTTTCTGTCCAAACTGTCAAAAGAAAAAGTATCCACCGATTGTTATTGGTTTAACCGGTGCGATTGGAAGCGGAAAATCCTACGCTCTTAACTACTTTAAATCTTTAGGATTAGAAACAATATCCAGCGATGTCGTTGTTCGTGAATTATATCAAGATAAAAGTGTACAGAAACACCTTATTTCCATGTTTGGAAAGAAAATCATTTACAATCAGCAAGTAGATTTTTCTTATTTAAGATTTCTGATTAGTGAAGATTCTCATAAGAATAAAATGTTACAAGATTATTTATATCCGTTAGTCAGAAATCAACTGGAGCTATTCATACTTCACTCCAACTCTAAAATTGTAGTGATTGAAGTTCCTCTTCTTTTTGAAAGTCATATGGATACGTTATGCGATATCACAATTGCTATAAAAATTTCTAATGAAAATCAAAGAAAGAATTTGAAAAAACGTGGACAAAAAGAAATCGACCAAATGCTTTTAATGAATTATAAAGGTGATGAATATCCTTATGGAAATCAAGTCACTTATTATTTAGACACAAATAACAATAAAAAAGCGCTTGAGAAAGCGCTTGAGAAAATTTATAAAAGTTTAATAAACGGAAATACCTTCTAATGGTATTTCTTTTTTTATCATCGCACGAATAATATCAACAATCTGACCTGCTTGAATTCTTCCACTTGCTGATTTCCCGCTTAAATATGTTTCCAATTTTTTTAATGGAATTCTAGAAATGAAAATAGTCAATTTCTTTTCTTTTAAGCGTTGGTTAATAATTGGATAAACAATTGAATCACGGATATAATCGCTCATATATCCACTTCCAAAATCATCTAAAACTAAAACGTCAACATCAATATAAGAATTAAGCACTTGTTGAAATTGGACTTTATCTGCAAAAGATAAGTCTAATAATTCTTTAAACCGCGTTGATGAATCTAAAAACGCACCTTTTTCTTTTGGATTTTTTTGAAGATAAGTTACTAGGAAAGTTGCTACTAAATAAGATTTTCCTAATCTTGAGTCTCCATATAAATAAATCCATCGATTTGATTTTTTTTCAATCAAACTCATTAAAGTGGCTATAATTACATTTCTATTTTCAGCAATATCAATATCAGCTTTATTATACAAATTCTTTTCCAACCAGTTTACATCAAAATCATACGCTAAAAATTTCTTTTCAATACTTCTTCTAGCAAGCATTTTGGGACACATTTGCATTTTTCTTTCGATACCTGTTTCTTCTATAACAGGAATGGCAACCATACAGGGGACTTTTTTAGCACATTTTTCTATTCCAGGACATTTTTCGCAATAGTGTTGGTCATCAACATAGTCTAAAAAGATACCTAATGAGTCACGAACCATTTCTTTAGGAAGATCATATTGTTTTAAGAATTCAAGAAAGTAAGGATCTTGATAAAGTTCTTTTATTTTTTCATCTTTATATTGCTCTAAATCACTGCTAAGAATGATTTTCGTTTTCAATTTTACTCTTTCCATACTATCGAGGTCCCTTCTATTTCATTTTTTTCAATATTTCTTCCCAATCGGTATTAATATCGTCTTCATCAGGTACACTTTTTTCTAAAACTTCTTCAACATCACTATTATCTTTTTCATATGTTTCAGATGCTAAAGCATTCTTTTTTCTTCTTGGCTTAGTTAAAAAATTCATAGCGTCCAAGGCATTATCAATTTGTGCTCTTGCAAGACTTGCCCCAATTTTTTCGGTAAAAGCTGCAGGTAAAGTGTTATCTTTAACCTGTAAAACATAGTCCACTAAGACATTAATGACGCTTGGTGCTAAATGAAGACGCGAAGATAAGCGATTAATCAAAGCAACATCACTAGGAACTGGTTCAGTCATATTTTGTTTTACTCTTAAAAAATCATAGGGAGACATTGATTCAAATAAGCGAATTTTTTCAGCAATACGAGAATTAGATGAAATTTCGCTGTTTTTTTGTTGCGTTACCTTTTTTACCGATGGAAAACGCATTTCTTCTTTGGCATAACGAATTAAATTATCTAAAACAAAGGTGCCTTTTCCTTCTTGTTCAGGTTGGTATGTTCTATACACAACATCCGCCATTGTTTCTTCATCAACGCCCATGAGGGTTGCTACTCTTTCAATTTCATTTAAATCGGATTTAGAGAATAGTTTTTCGCCATTTAAAAAGAATTTCTCTTCAAAAATTTGGAAGAAAGTGCCAAAGTCAAAAGAACCTTGAACCATTCTTGTTTTTCTTTTCTTAGCTTTCTTAGATGCAGATAGAGAAAAACATTCATCATCTAAGTCGGGATGGAAAACTTCATTAAAGGAAGCGGAGACTTCTTTTCCATCTCTTTTATCTTCCTTTTTAGGAGAATAACGACTAGCCATCATTTCGGCATCTTTTTTTCCTAAATATTTTTCATATAAGCCTGCAAATAAGATATCTTGAAAGAAATCATTCGGCATCTTAGGTGCATATAAAACGTATTTATAGAAGCGCACATCATTTTCTTCTTTATAGAACGTGCGCATTAATCCAACAGCTTCTAATTGCTCTCTTGCTTTTTGAAATTCACTAGTGGACATACGCATGAAATTTAAGATTTTTTCGTGGGAAAATAAGCCTTCATTATCATTTTCATAACTTGACCAAAAAGTATGGAAAAGCGCAATTGCACCGTAACCTACTAAGGGTTGGTAAAGTAAATCAATGGTTTTTCGATCATAGTCCGTTAATATACTGGCGAGTTCAATTTCAAACCAATCTTCTTTTCGAACATATATTTTTTCTTGCACTTTGTACCACCTCGTACCATCAATTATAAAGTTTTTTATGTTGCTTTTCTAGTCGTTCTACATTTATTTTTAGATTTGTTTAATAAAAGTTAATTAGCAAAGTAAAAGGAACAGAAGGGGACCTTCAAGAAAAAGAAAGAAAGGAGAAGTCAAAATCTTAAAAAACAATCGAAATTTTACTTTAAAAATTTTCAATATTAAAAATAATGTTAATCAATTCATCCCCACATCTAGGTCATTATTTTTGCCTAAATCGAAAGAAAATATTATTTTCAAAAATTCATAGATTTTTTTAAAAACATTTATTTTTTATGCTATTTTTAAGAAGTTTTTTCTTGTTCCACTATTTTTTATTCCTATTCAAATTCGAATGATGGGTCTAAAAAATTGAACGTTTTTTTCGTTTGAATGACCATGAAAAAAGAGGAGAAAAATATCACTGAAAAAACTTTTTTATTTTCTCTTTAATTTAATAAATTAAAGTGCTATCATGAAGTCGTATATCGGTTATTTTTTGGAGGTAGTGTTTATGGAAATTAATCGTATTGGTGTATTAACCTCTGGTGGCGATGCCCCAGGCATGAATGCGGCAGTCCGCGCTATTGTAAGAGCGGGCTTAGCAGCAGGTAAAGAAATGTTTGTGGTTTATGATGGCTATAAGGGTCTTGTCGAAAACAAGATCATGCAAGTGGACCGTCTCTTCGTAAGTGAAATTATTACGCGTGGTGGCACCATCATTCACTCCGCTCGTTTACCAGAATTTAAAGATCCTGAAGTTCGTAAAATCGCTGTGAAGAACTTAAAGGAACGTGGCATTGATGCTTTAGTCGTTATTGGTGGCGACGGAAGCTATATGGGTGCTAAAGCTTTAACCGAAATGGGAATCAATTGTATCGGTTTACCTGGTACCATTGATAATGATATTGCTTCAACAGATTTCACCATTGGTTTTGATACTTGTTTAAATACCATTTGTGAAGCTGTTGATAAATTACGTGATACTTCTTTCTCGCATCACCGTTGCTCTGTTATCGAAGTCATGGGTCGTTATTGCGGTGACTTAGCTATCTATGCCGGTATTGGTTGTGGCGCTGATTTAATTATTTCTAGTGACCACCCACTTAGTAAAGATAAAGCGATTGAACAAATTAGAAAAATGCATGAGAGTGGACGTATGCACATTATTGTTATTATCACTGAACATATTTGTGATGTTCATGAATTTGCTAAAGAAATTGAAGAAAAAGCCGGTATTGAGACCCGTGCTGAAGTTCTAGGACGTATTCAACGTGGTGGCTCACCATCTGCTCGTGATCGCGTCTTAGCCGCCGAAATGGGCGTTAAAGCTATTGATTTACTCTGCGAAGGTAAAGGTGGCCGTTGCGTTGGCTTACGCGGACAAGAACTCGTTGACTATGACATTATGGAAGCTTTAAGCATGAATCGTGCTCCTCAAAAAGAATTACTCGATGTCATTTATAAACTTCGCTAATTCTAAGGAGGCTCTTATTATGTTAAATATTTCAAAAAATACAAAAATTGTTTGTACCATTGGTCCTGCTACCGATACTTATGAAATGATTTTAAAGTTAATTGACGCGGGCATGAACGTCATGCGCGTTAATTTTTCACATGGTGATTATGAAAGTAATCTTCATAAAGTCCATTTAGCAAGACAAGTAGAAAAAGAAAAAGGAATTCTAATTCCTGTTATGCTTGATACCAAAGGTCCAGAAATTCGCACGCACCTTTTTGAAGGCGACTCCGCGATAATAAAAAAAGATAGTATTGTTCGGGTATCCATGAAAGAAATTTTAGGAAATAGCGAACGCTTTTCTATTTCTTATCCAGGTTTATATGATGATGTAAAAGTTGGAGATTTCTTACGTTTAGACGATGGAAATCTTGACTTAGAAATTATTGAAAAAGATGACGAGCATCGAGAACTCGTTACCAAAGCATTGAATACGGATACAATTGCTAATCGTCGTGGTGTGAATGTTCCTTATATCAAACTTAACATGCCATTTATTTCGAAAAAAGATGCGGACGATATTCGTTTCGGTTGTGAAAATGGCTTTGATTTAATCGCCGCTAGCTTTACGCGTAGAGCCCAAGACATTTTAGATGTTAAAGCTTTATGTGCAAAATATGGTCGTCCTCATATGCCGGTTATTGCTAAGATTGAAAACCCTGAAGGCGTTGAGAACATTGATGCAATTATCGCTGCCGCTGATGGCATCATGGTCGCTCGTGGTGACTTAGGCGTAGAAATTCCTGCCGAAGAAGTTCCTGTCGTTCAAAAAGAACTCATCGATAAATGCCGTATTGCTGGAAAACCCGTTATTACTGCTACTCAAATGTTAGATTCCATGAAGAAATTCCCACGTCCAACAAGAGCGGAAGTCAGCGACGTTGCTACCGCAGTATTACAAGGTACAGATTGCGTTATGCTTTCTGCTGAATCTGCTTCTGGTGATTACCCCATTGAAGCTACTTCCATGCAAGGGAAAATTTCTCGAACCATGGAAAAATATTTAAATTATGAACTCTTAGCCCGTGAGGCTTATGATACTTCCGAAAAGAACAATAACGATGCTATCGCAAACTCCGTTGCGAATACCGCCCTTTTAATTGGTGCTAAATTAATTGTCTGCTTCTCAGAAACAGGTGCGACTGGAAAAAGAATTTCAAAAGCCCGTCCAATTTGTCCAATTCTTTCCTTCTCTAACAAACGTGAAGTTTGCTTAGAAGGTGCTTTATATTGGGGCATTCATCCTGTTTTAATTCCCTACATTCCTCAATTTATTGAAGAAATGGAAGCATTAGCGTTAGTAAAAGCTCACGAGCTTCAAATTCCTGCAGGTACCCCGATTATTATTACTGGTGGTACGCCAACAGGCGTTAGTAAGACCAACTTTATGAAAATCGTTAATGTCAACGAAATTAAGGATATTTAATCTATGAAGTATGTCATTGGCATAGATATGGGAGCCACGAACATTCGTGTTGGCGTCATTAACGAAAATTTAGAAATTGTGGAGGTTATTCGTGAAAGTACTTCTCACGGTGGAAATGATTCTTTAATTCAACAAATCGTACGTTTAATCAAACAAGTTCACTATGAAAAGTATAACATTTCTTCTATTACGATCGGTGTTCCTGGGCGTGTACGGAACGATGGTTATGTTTATGAACTTCCTAATATTCATGTTTCGGATATTGATTTTGTTACGACTTTACAAAATGTTTTTCATGTTCCAACCTTTGTTATTAATGACGCTGTCGCCGCCGGTTTAGCGGAAGCTATTTCTGGAAATGGTAAAGATTACTCTTCCGTTTTCTTTGTTACGATTTCTAGTGGAATCGGTGGTAGTTTCTTTGTTAATAAAAAATTTGTCGTATCTTCTACAGAAATTGGTCATACCCTATTTAAATACCAAAATGGCTATTATGAATTAGAAAGAATTGCCTCAGGCTATGGCATAATTCGTCTTGCCGAACTTAATCATATCCAATTAGAGCATGGCTATGATATGTTTATTGGCTATCAAAATCACGATATAAATTTAACCCAATTATATTTTGACTGGCTCAATCTACTTCATGAATTTCTTGCTTTTATCCAAAGTACTTTTTCACCTGAGATAATTGTCTTTAGTGGTGGCGTAATGAAATCTGCTTCTATTTTCTTTGAAGATTTAAAAAAACAAAATCCACAAAGTAAATTGATTATGGCCTATCATAACCAAGATGCTGGTTTAATAGGCGCTAGTTGCTATGGTTTACAAAATAGCTAAACTTGACTTTTTTCCTAGGATTGCATAAAATAACCTTATCTTATAAAAAAGGAGATTTTAAAAATGAAAATTTTAATTACATCGGATTCTACCTGTGCATTAAGTCGTGAAGAGGCTAAAAAAATTGGTCTTCCTATTCTTCCCTTAAATGTCATTGTAGACGGAACTGAATATCATGATGGGATTGATATTGACCCTGATAAACTATGCAAAATGATGCGCAATGGAAGTATTATCAAAACTTCCACCCCTACTCCATATGAAATTAAGGAATTTTTCGATCGTTATTTAACCGATGATGTTGATCACATCATTCATTTTACAATTTCAAGCAAGCTATCTTCTATGTTTGATTTATTTACGAATATTTGTAAGCAAAAATATGGAGAACGGGTTACAATTATTGATGCTTACTCTGTATGCTATTATATGTTAACGCATGTTTTAACTGCTAAAATGATGGCAGAACAGGGAAAATCCGTTGAGGAAATCGTTTCTTGTATGAAAAATCGTATTGGAACAGGCTCAGTTTCCTTTATACCTGAAACGTTAACTTATTTAAAAAATGGTGGTCGTATTTCTCCAGCACAATGCTTCTTTGGCAACATGCTCGGTTTAAAACCTGTTATTAACTTTGAAGATGGTGGTTTAGTAAAAGATAGTACGACTCGTAATATGAAAAAAACTTTAAGCGAAGTCATTGATAAATTCGCTAAAGAAAATTTAGATCCTGAAGTTTGGGAATTATGTGTAGTTGTTTTTGATACCGATGAAAAATTAGTTGAATTCGTCAAAGGCAAAATCGAAGAAAAAATGCCAAACTTCACTTATCATGTTACCCCCTTATCCATCAATGTTTGTGCCCATACTGGTCCTGGAACCATTGGTATTGGAACTACGCGCAAAGTTGGAAAATAAAAGCAATTTAAAAGGTACTATATCGCTATAGTACCTTTTTATTTTACCTTCTTTTTGTATCATTATAGGCTTTAAACATTTGGTCTAATACGTTTTCATAGAACCATAAAGTTTCATTATTATAAGGTGCTCCAGAAATAACTACTAAATCATCATAAATACCTGCGGCTTTATGACGGTTCAAGAAGCCAAAGCCTTCTTTCCAGCTATTTCCAATCGCGGTATTATCCCATATCATACAAGAAAGACCGGTTTCTGTAGCCTTTTTCATGAAATAGTAATAATATTCTTCTCTAACTTTTTCTCTATCGGCATTATCGTCGTTCGCGTGCACTGCGCCCCATTCACTGACCAAAACTCCAATACCTTTATCTAAATAGTTTTTCTTTAATTGGTCCATCACGCCATCAATTGCAGCTTTATCTTGCGCATTACTTGTACTCCAAGCATTTGTTCTTCCGAAACTAAAATCGTTAGGACTATAAATATGGACGTTATAAATTAAATGATCTTCAATCGTATCCGAAGGGAAAGTAAATTGCGATATATTATTCACGTTTTCTTCATAACCAAGATATGCCATATTTCCATAGGTATTCACGGTAAGAAAACGTTTTTTATTATTATTTCCTGGTGCGTTTCTAATGATGTTAACGAAAGTTTGGTTATACAGCATTAGATTCTCATTTGCTTCTTTATAAGCGTCAGGATTACTTTCCATAACGGCAGCCATATTCCATTGGTGCTTTTTACTTAATGGTTCATTTAAATTTTCAAAAATTAAACGATGGTCATAGCCGCGGAACCGTTTAGACACTTGCGTCCACACGTTGGTCACTAGCGCCAAAGTGGCATCTTTATATTCGTCATCTAACCAATATCCACTAAAAGAAGGTGGCTCCATCAATGTTAAAACCACATATAAATCATTATATGTAAAGCAATAATCCACGACTTCTTTTACTCTTGCTATCCAGCGTTCAGAAATCACACCATCTTTCATATGGTTAGACCATGCAACGGGAATACGAATCGAACGGAATCCTTTTTTATAAATCGCGTTAATGGTGTTGATTGTGGTTTTTCCTCGATATGGTGTATAATGTTGGCGTACTTCACAAAATAGTTCATCATGTTCTCCATTTATATCTTTATAACCGAGTTCTTCATAAATTTTTAAAGCATAATCAGGGTCAGAATTCGTAAAATAATTACCAATATCACTTTCAAATGTGTCCCCTAAATTAATACCTACGCCCATCTTCTTTATCACATCTAAAGAAGATAAATTGATTTCTTTTTTCGTGAGTTGAAAAGAATAAGTGATTGGTAAGTTTTCAACTTCTGCGATTAAAGTTTGTTCTTCTAATGACTGAATATTGATTTGATCAAAATTGATATAATTCGTTTGATTTAGTTCAACTTTTTTTGTTACATTTTCTCCTTTATGTCGTATATTTACACTTCCATAGTCGGATAGCTTAAACTCTTCTCCTTGAAAAGAAGCAACCATCGGTTCTTTTTCCCATTCTATTTTTTCTTCTAGAATTGTCGTAGAATTAAAACTTGATCCACTGCTGGATAATGGTTCTTCACCTTTGGAGCACGAAACTAAAGATAAAACGACTAGGCATAAAAATAATTTCTTTGATTTCATATTTGCCTCCCTTTTATAAAAAGTAAGCCATAAATCATTAAGGTCTATGGCTTATTTCATTTTTTAATTATTCGTCTTTATTTTCTTTAGGAGTATCGGCTTCATTCTCAATTGATGCATCTTCCGTTACTTCTTCATCCTTTTCTTCAGGTTTATTTTCGTTAGAATAAGAAATGCTCTTTTTCTTCATCATGAGGTAGATTCCATATCCAGCAGCACCTAACACTGCGATAACACCTAAAACGATTCCCACAATTGCTCCTGTGGGCAAGCCTTTCTTTTCCGGCGTTGGTGTTGGTGGAGTTGGTGGAGTTGGATTATCATCGCCTGCCGCTACGATATAAGTAACGACACGTGTTGATTCATTTCCAGCCGCATCTCTTGCCGTAATTGTTAAGGTATGTGTACCTTCTTTTAAATTACCATCTGCATCTAAAGCCCCATCTGACCAAGTATAGGTTGGCGTGATTTCTCCATCATGAGAGTCATAAGCAGTTGCGATAACTTCATGTGGTTTTTCTCCGGCTTTTTGATTGAAGGTAACTTCACCATCATAAGTGATTTCTGGGGCTTTGGTATCAAGCCACTTTTCATTCATATCGACAGCCCATTTAAAGTTAACACTCGCGATTTCAATTTTACCTACAGCACCAATACCGAAACCACTAATATTTCTAGCGGAAAGTGTTTTAGCCTTGGTATCTTCTCCTGATAAATAGCCATCTAATTCGGCACCTTCAAAATCATCAAAAGAGAGACGAAGTGTATGCCATGTACCATCGTTATTAAAATCAACTTCTTTACCTACATAACCTTGATCCCAATCACTTCCATCTACTGGGTTAAATAAGTTGAACTTACCTTTTGCCACATTGGAAGTACGATAAGTAATTAAAATAAAGATTTCATCTTCTTGGACAATATCATTTAAATTTAAGACGCCGTCGCTACATAAGAAGCGAGTAATTCTCCATTCAGAGGTTTGATTGGAAACCATAACAAGTTTGTTATCTTCCACTTTATCAAAATAAGCGGTTGGTGTTTCACTATTATCGTCATTACCAGCAAGGAAGAAGCCACGTTTAGCTTCAACTTTTTGCGTTTCTTCATTATAAGTTAAATAGCTATCATCAAAAGCACTATATTTTTTACCAGTAGAATTAACAGTAATATCAAATGAAGCAGAGGCACCTGCATAACTAATTGTAATCACAGTGTCTACTTCGGTTACGTAATCAACGGAGGCTTTTAAATCGCTAATAGAGAGTGGTAATGTCGATTCATCTTGCATGACCGCTTCTACTTCAATCCCCGTTAAATCTAATTTTTCGCCTTCATTGTATATTAATTTTTCTGGAAGAGTTTTAATGACTAAACGAGCTGCAGAATTAACGCTTAATTCAACGGTTGTGTTGTATTTTGTTCCGTTATATTTGAAACTCACGTTAACTGTTTTGTTTTCTGGAGTAATAGTATCTGCTAAAGTGACGGTAAAGTTAGAAACATTGAGTGCTTTATTACCGTCATCAAATAATACATTCGTAATAAAGGTAAATGGATCTAATTTTTCACCATGGTTATAACTCGTTTTTGAAGTGGTAGCTTCAATTCCGGTAATAGAACGTTCAATGGGTTCATAGCCATAATGTAAGTTTCTGGCCGTTACTGTAACATCTTCACCAAATAAGAAGCCTACACCTTGAATATTACTCATATCAATGTAACGCCATTCAGTGGATTGCTTTTCCCCCCCAAGAAGAAGCTTTACAAATTTTATCTAGTTGATTAATGGCAAAACGATAAGTATGCCATTCGTTGTTAGCTCCTACAACATCCATTTCTTTTTCAACTAAGAATCTCTCGTTCCAAAGGCCGCTACCATCATAGAGTCTAAAGTTGAATTTATTGTTCGAGGGTAAAGTATCAAATTTTAAATCAAATTCTAACCATCCATTATTGAGCATCGCATCAAATAAGTTTAGCGGCGATTTCATATCATAACGAATGAGGTTTGCATTAGTGTATTGAATCGCATAATTTCCGCCATCTTCCACACGTTTTGCAATATTTGTGTTTAAATTATTAGCTTCGTCAGCGGTGCCAACATAAACAGAACCTGTTCCATACCCAATAATATAAGCGTGAGAGTTCCCCGCAATCGCAACAGCTGTTTCATTAACATTGGTATTATCAAAGAAGGCACCATCTACTGGAGTAGGATCAAAAGGCTTTTCTTCCTCTGTTGGAGAAGCCACAATACTAACGATATCAATGTTTTGATTAGCGTTAGTAAGAATATCAAAGCCTTGAATTTTCGCTAAGTTAAGGTTGCCTGAAGCGGTTCCCCATTGATGTTTATCAAAAGCAGCGCCTTCATAATCAACAAGATTGATTGAAACAGTTTTTACTTCCCCACTCATCTCAACTTTGTAGTTGTTATGTGCAGATACATAACCATAATCAGAAGCAGTTTCCCCAATACCGAAACGGATGGATTCACTATTAGAATTTTTATATTCAACGATTAAACGTTTATAACCGCTAAGATTTAAAGTATCCGTAAAACGAACGCGGCATAAAGTATCACCATTTCCACGTATTTTCCATTGATTATCTTCCATATAAGAAATAGAAGCCATGGCAGTTTCTTCTTGACGCGCACTCGCCCATACTCCATCTTTTAATAAAACTTTATCTTCGGTGATGGTTGTACTTCCAAAAGCTTCCATCTTTTTTATCTTTAAAATACCATAACCCGTATTAATACTGAATGCATTAATATTAGAAGCATCTACTTTAATATTCGTATGAGAGGCATCGCTCCAAACGCATTTACCTACCAAATTTTCATCTAAATAATCGCTAAGATTCAATTCAATTTCATGTTCTGCTCCATCCGCGACGAAAGAAACGCCATTTTCGTAGTAGTGATAATCCCCATATTCACTAGCATTTCCCATACCAAATGTAACCCAAGTTTTCTCGCCAGTAACTGTATAAGTATAAGTGACTTTTAAGGTTGAATAGGTGGTTAAATCAAAACCTTCGGCTAAATATACTCTAGAAGCGTTCCAGTTACCATCATTTTGCCATACTTTTTCAGTAGCATCAATTGAAGAACCCCCATTATGCGCGGTAACTTCTTTGCTAAAGGCGCCATTTTCAAAAATGGCTAACCCACCTTCTGCCTTTGTTCTTGTAGAATGAAGAGAGATTTCACCCAGCATCATTCCAAGAAGTCCAGCCATCATTAACATTATATTTTTTTTGTTTTTCATGTTAAAATCCTTCCTTTTCTATACTACTAAAATAACACATATTGAAATCGCTTTCAACTATTATTTTCATATTTTTATTTTTACTATGAAAATTATTTTCATGCAAAACTATAAAAACAAAAGGAACTACAAAATTGCAGTTCCTGCTTGATATCCTTTAAAAATAGATGAAAGAATATTTTCATGATACCATAAAATTTCGTTTTCATAATTGACATAGCTTTTTTTCACCATATCATCATAGAGGCCAGAAGCTTTATGTTTGTTTAAGAACCCAAAAGCCTCTTCATGATTGTCACCTGAAACAGCACCATTATCCCAAACGAAACAAGCGATATCATAATCAGTTGCAGTCTTCATGTAATAGTAAGCGTGATTCACTCTTGCTTGATCACGTCCGTTAACATTTCGATCAACGCTACCCCATTCACTAATAATGACACCAATGCCGTTTTTAACGTAGGTGTTATAAAGGTTTTGAAACATATCCGTAATGGGTTTTGTATCATTTACACTATTTGCACTCCATGAATCCGTGTATTGGCCGTTATCGTTATTATGATAACAGAAATAATGAGGATAGTAGGCATGCCCATTATATAAAATCTTATCGTTTGCAGTGTCATTAGGTAAATTAAATTGTGATACTTTTTTGACCGCTTCATCATAGGCATATTCAGAAATATTTCCATAGGTGTTAACGGTTAAATATCGGTTTTTATTTTTTTCACTACTACTCGCGCGAACGATATCTACAAATTTTTGATTATATTTCATTAAATTCTGATTTGCTTCTTTATACAGCGCTTGGTATTTAGTTTGTTTTGGATTCATATCCCATTTAAGATTTTCATCATACATGGGTTCATTGAGATTTTCAAAGATAAGACGTTCATCATAATCTTTAAAGCGTTCCGAAACTTGTGTCCAAACGTTTGTGATTAAATTCATCGTCTTTTGTTGGTGGGCATTCGATAAATCATAACCATCTAAGCCATCCATCAACGTTAAGATAATATAGACGTCATCATAATCTTGATAGATATAATTCACCACTTCTTGAATGCGTGCCATCCATTTTTCATGAATCGTGCCATCATTATCCATATGATTCGACCATGAAATAGGGATACGAATAGAACGGAAGCCTTTTTTATACACCGCTTGAATGGTCGCTTTCGTGATTTTTCCTCGATAGGCTTGGGGTTGATCACGTACTTCACAAAACATCTCTAACTCGTCCATGCTAAAGCCAAGTTCTTCAACGATACCACGATTATGGGTAGTGTCAAAGCCATCTAATGAGGCGGAAAAAGCATTACCTAAATTCCAACCTACGCCTAATTTTTTTACAAATTCGACGCTAGAAGAGGCTTTTCTTTTTTCTAATTGTACTTCAAACCTTAAAGAGAAATCTTCATAATTAATATAAGCGTATTGTAAATCAAACGAATTAATATCAATTCGATTGGTTTTCATATTTTCTTTTTGTAACGTAACTTCTTCGGTTGTTTGATTTTGATAAATTACCCGAATTTTACCATACGAAGAAAAGCTTAATGGCTCTCCATAATAAGAGTTCACCACAGGCTTATTGATCCATTCGATTTTTTGAATGACTTTTTCATTTTTCAAGCTACTTGAACTTGCTACACTCGTGGTAGGTAAAGCAATTGTTGGTGTCGTCGTAGTGGGTAATGTAGTCGAGAAATTAGAAGAAGTTGGTGTGGGTCCAAAAGAAATACTACAAGACGCTAAAGAAGTTATAAAGATGAGCCCTAAGGCGATTTTTTTAAACTTTATCATACTTTTATCCTTTATTTTGTAATCGTTTCTTCATTTTGATCAAAGACGTGAATTCTATCTTGATTAAAGGAAAAAGAAAGAACGTCTCCGACTTTATATTCATGCACTTCATCATAATAAATCGCTAAGGATTGCTCGTTGAAAGATACATGAATAATACTATCTTTACCTAATAATTCAATCATGGTAATCGTTCCTTTTAATTCACCCTCATCTTTCATCGTGATATCTTCGGAACGAATCCCGAATGTTAGGGTTTCATTTTGATAGGTTTTTAACGTTTCTTTTAAATCCTTTGTCATTTTAAAAGATTGTCCATCCGCAAATAACACTTTATCTTCTTCGATTTTACCTCCCACAAAGTTCATGGTTGGTGAACCAATAAAAGCCGCTACAAACTTATTTTTAGGATGATGATACACTTCTTCTGGAGTGCCAATTTGTTGTACGACACCTTTATTCATAATAACGATACGATCCGCCATAGTCATTGCTTCTAATTGGTCATGCGTAACGTAGATGGTCGTTGCTCCTAATCGTTTGGTTAAATCGGTAATTTCTTTTCGCATTTGTACCCGTAATTTTGCGTCTAAGTTACTTAAAGGTTCATCCATTAAGAAGACTTTAGAATCACAAACAATGGTTCTACCTAACGCTACTCTTTGCTTTTGTCCACCCGATAAAGCTCTTGGTTTACGGTCCAAATATTCGGTTAAACCTAAAATTTCTGCCGCATGATCCACTCTTCTTTTAATTTCGTCTTTTGGCATCTTTTTATAAACGATTACGTCTTTTAAAACGTAAGTTTTCTTTTCTTTATCATAGACTTTCTTTTGTACGGTGGTGGGAACTTTTTTAATTTCTAAGCCATAAGAAATGTTTCTTCTTACGCTTAAATTTGGAAATAAAGCATAGGATTGGAAAACCATCGAAATCCCTCTATCTTTAGCTTGAACGTCGTTTACTAAACGTCCATCAATATAAAGTTCTCCACTCGTGATATCTTCTAAGCCGGCAACCATACGAAGAGTGGTCGATTTTCCACATCCTGAAGGTCCAACTAAAACGATGAATTCTTTATCATGAATTTCTAAATTAAAATCAAAGACGACATGATTATCCTTGCTATAATATTTTTCAATATGTTCAAATCTTATTTCTGGCATAATTCGTCCTCCTTTGATTCATCCGTGTAGGTTACTTCAACTAAAACTTCTTGCGTATCTTTTAGAAGTGGGATAACTCTTCCTTTCACTTCTTGATGGTTCACTTTTAAAGCATAGTGATTTCCACGTTTCATATGAATGTGATAGAAAACACCGCGATAAAGTCGACGGATTTCTAATTCAGTTAGATGCGATGGTAAAACCGGATCTACTTTCAAACCATATAAAGTAGGTTGAATACCTAAGATATATTGTGAAATGTTAACAAACGTCCAAGCCGCGGTTCCCGTTAACCATGAGTTTTTCGCTTCTCCAAAATGGGGTGCGTCTTTACCTGCAATCATTTGGGAATATACGTAGGGTTCAGAGCGATGAATATCCGAAATATCTTCAATATAAGCTGGACATATCTTACGATATACTTCAAAAGCCCGGTCTCCTTTTCTTAAAACAGCTTCCGCGCAACTAATCCAAGGATTATTATGGCAGAAGATACCCGCATTTTCTTTATATCCTGGTGGGTAAGAAGAAACTTCACCAAGATTTAAATGATAGGTTTGATAGGCGGGTTGTAATAAAACGATACCATATTTTGTATCTAAATATTTTTCTACACTCTTTAAAGCGCGTTCGGCCATATGGTTATCTAAACCAACCTCTGCCATAACGCACATGCCTTGGGGTTCAATATAGATTTTACCTTCTTCGCATACGTGACTTCCTACTGGATTAGAAAATGCATCATAGACACGGATAAACCATTCGCCGTCCCAGCCACTTTTTTCAATACTCTTTACCATTTCATCGACCGCTTTTAAGACACGTTTTTCTTCGTTTTTATCGTTTAAGAAGCTAGCTAAAGCGGCATATTCTTTTCCGTATTTTACAAACATTCCCGCAATAAAGACGGATTCTGCTTTATGCGATTCAAAGTTAGAACAGGTTTGGAAAGATTCGCCTGGTTCTTTAGAGAAACAGTTTAAATTTAAGCAATCGTTCCAGTCGGCTCGTCCGATTAATGGTAATTGGTGGGGTCCTAAATGAGATAAGGTGTAATCAATACTGCATTTTAAATGTTCCATTAAAGTTGCTTTTTTATTTTCATCGTTATCAAAAGGAACGAGTTCATGAAGAATGCTTTCATCACCGGTTTCACTTACATAAGCGTAAGTAGCGGCAATTAACCATAGTGGGTCATCATTAAAGCCACCACCGATATCCGAGTTTCCTCTTTTGGTTAAAGGTTGATACTGATGATAAGTACTTCCATCTTCTTTTTGAATGGCCGCAATATCTAAAATTCTTTCTCTTGCTCTTTTTGGAATCATATGCACGAAACCTAATAAGTCTTGACAAGAATCACGGAAACCCATTCCGCGACCAATCCCCGATTCATAATAAGAAGCACTACGGGACATATTAAAGGTCACCATACATTGGTATTGGTTCCAAATGTTGACCATGCGGTCCATTTTATGATCATTAGAAGAAACATGATAATGGGAGAATAATTCTTCCCAATAAGCATGTAATTCATTGAAGGCCTTTTGAATGGCTTCATGCGTTTGATATTTTTCTATTAAAGCATGGGCGTTTTTCTTATTGATGATATGTAAAGCATCCCATTTCTCTTCTTCTTTATTTTCAACATAACCTAAAATGAAATGCACATGCTTTTCTTCGTTAGGTTGTAATTCGATTTCGACTTCAAAGCTCGCAATCGGTGCCCAACCAGAAGCGACGGAGTTATTCGATTTTTTCTTCATGACTACACAAGGTGTACTATATCCGTTAAACGCACCTAAAAAACTTTGACGGTCGTTATCAAAACCAACAACGTTTCCATTCGTACTATAAAAGCTAAAATGGTTTCTTCTTTCCCGATATTCGGTTTTATGATAAATCGTTTGTTTTTCGATTTCGACTTCGCCTGTCGAATAATTTCTTTGGAAGTTTTGAGAATCGTCACTTGCATTCCATAAGCAAAATTCAATCATGGAGAAAAGACGAATTTTTTTCACTTTATCCGTCTCATTTTTTAAGGTTAATTCATTAATTTCGCACCAATCATGAAGGGGGACAAAGCAAGTTAAAGAAGAAGATAATCCATTCTTTTTTGTTCTAAATGTCGTATAACCCATACCATGATGGCATTCATAATGATCTAATTCGGTTTTTAAAGGTAAAAAGGCCGGTGACCACATGACATCTTGATCAACAATATAAAAATGTCTCCCATCCATATCTTCGGGAACGTTATTATAACGAAAACGCGTAATACGACGTAATTTCGCATCTTTATAGAAAGAATAACCACCCGCCGTGGAAGAAATCAAAGAAAAGAAATCTTCGTTTCCTAAATAGTTAATCCAAGGTGAAGGGGTATAAGGTGTTTCTATTACATATTCTCTTTTTTCGTCATCAAAATGTCCATATTTCATCGTTAATACCTCACATTTTATTTAAAAAATTCTTTCGCCAATCCTTTTAAAGCACCACTCGTCGTATCTTCACTGACGTGAAAATGAATACCGACTAAAATATTCTTTAACGCCTTTTCAAAATACATAAAAGACTTGCTCACTTGGCCGCCCAAATAAATATCCGATACTTCGTTTTCTAACATCAACGGAAGTAAAGCTTTACCGAAATGGTCGCCAAATTGTGAAAACGCTACAAGGGCGAGTTCGTCTTTTTGATTGGCTAAATTAAATACATCATAGGCGGAGGAGGCGTTCTTTCCACCGAGTCGAAGGTAAAAAGAAAGTAATCCTCTTCCTGAAAAATAATCTTCCATAATTCCATCTTCATAGGGGACATTATATAAAACTTCTAAAGGGGAACCTAAAGCGTTTTTTTCAATCTTCCCTTTTTTCATTAACACATAACCTAATCCTGTGCCTAAGGTAATGGCACATACGTTTTGATTTTCAATATCGGTAGCTAAGCTAGATGCACCATAAAGAAAACTAATTACGTCATTTTCAAAATAGATTGGAAAAGTAAAATGAAAATGTTGATGGAGTAATTCTTTTAAGTTTTTCTCATATAAACACGCATATTTATGTTTCATATAAGATACGCCACTTGCATAATCAAAAGGGCCCGGTGAAGAAATCGCTAAAAAAGCAATTTCTAGTTGTTGCTTATTTTTTTCTTCTTCAAGAAGATCAAACATTGCATGAAACCCTTTTAAAAATTGTTCCATATCTTGAGAGGAACACGCTTCGACTTGATAAACGGGTGTTAAAAGGTTTTGTTCATGGTCGATGATGGCGCCTTTTAAAAAAGTTCCACCCATATCAATCACATAAGCATATTTAGATTTCATAATAATCAAATCCCATGATACGAGCAAATTCACGCATTTCTTTTAAATGGTTACCGGCAGTAATGGCGTAGTGTTGCGTGACACCTATTGCTAAGAGTTTACTAAAGAACTCATTGACCGGCATATAAGGTCTAAATAAACCATGAGAATAGCCATCTAAGAAGTGGTTGCTATCTAATACTTCGACATGGGTTGCCACTAATTTGAACTTACCATCATTTTCTGATAAATGAATCATTGTCTTTTCTTCTGGGGAGAAGACGTGATTGGCAAATGGTGCACCGGCATATTTTAAATTGGATTTGGCAAAACGCGTATCGGTTGAAATCATCGTTTTACCTAATTCATCGGTATAGTCATTAGGACCTGCGTGACCGGCCGCAAAGGTGCCCGTTTTAGCATCAATATGGAAAGGTTCAATAAAGGAAACGTGTTGCGAAGTTAATTTCTTTAAAATATAAGCGCATAAGCCCGCACCAATATCGCCTTCTGGTACCACTAAAACGTCATCCGTTCCCGGAGTAGGGGTAAACCCTGGACGTAAGCCAATGGTCCGTTGTAAAACTTTATCAATATCATTTAGCACGAGAAGTTCGCAGTCATATTTTCTAGCAATTTCTTCTAACGCTAAACTTCCTTTTACAGAAGCGGCCATCTTTTCTTCATCGATAGTGCCCTTCACTTCATATTTTGCCAAAATCTTTTTCGTGACCTCATTACTTTTTTCATCACTTATTTGATCCATGATTTCACTTAATTCAACAATGGATAAGAAATGAATTTCTGGCCCAATTTTTGTAAAGATATCATAAGGATCAACATAGGTTGACCACATCGCCTCATTCATGGAAGGAAGTAAAGCAATGCTACGATGACGGAGTTCATGACGTAAAGCACATAATTTTGCCATTTGACGTGTTTCATTCATGACTTCTTCTTTAGATCCTAAAACGATTTTTACTTGATTTTTCTTTTGTCGAGCAATATCGCCAGAACCTTCTAAAGAACCAACTAAACCACCCGCGGTTAAGAATTCAATAAAGGAATCCTCGGTAAAGGAATTTTCAAAGCCTAATTCATCACGAACAATCGTCGCATACAATAAAGGAATATCACCGATATCTCTTAAAAATCTTGCCCAAGCAAAATCATCCGCCCAAGATAAGAAGTGAGTAAAGATCATATCGACATCTTCACTCTTCATAAGTAAAATCGCTCTCTCCATTTCTTCTTTGGTATAGATAATACCTGGGAATACGGTAGTAGCGTAATCAAAATGCGTAAGTAATTCTTTGGCCACTTTTTCTTTTCTTAAAGAATAAGGTCCATGCTCGGTTCCCATTCCTAAATCGTGGAATCGAGGAGGTGATACAAGAATAATTCCAATTTTTGGTGTCTTTGTTTTCATGTTAAATCCTCCTATAGAATAGTTAATTTTGTTTCTTTATCAAAGATATGGAAATATTTTAAATCAAAGTCAAAATACATCGTTTCTCCTTCGATTATTTCTTTTGTGTTTTTCACTTTAGCAATCATCTTTTCATTTTTAAAGGTGAAATGGACAAGTTTTTCAACACCGACAAGTTCTATGGTTTCAATCACGCAACTAAATGGTCCATCTTCTTTAAAGATAATGCCTTCAGGACGAATACCAAATAACATCGGTACTTCTTTTGTTACATCGACTTGTTTTAACACCTCTAAGGCTTTTAAAAGATAAGTACGGCGTGAATGATTTTCTTCACATTCTTTTAAACGTTCTTGTAAATGGGTTAATTCCATTTCTTTTTTCGCCTTTGCTTTATCTTCTAAGTGAGCAAGTTCTTGTTTTAATGCTTCAATCTTTTGAAGATATTCGTTACGTTCCACAAAGTTTTCTTCTAATGCTTGAAGTTCTTTTTCAAATTCAGAAATTTTATTTGGATAGAAGGAATGAATGGCATCAATGAAGTCTTTGGATAATGTTACTTCACTTTCTTCATCCATCTTAATTTTATTTTTTAAATAGGTTCCCTCCATCATATTCATTGCCGGCGAACCAATAAAGGTGGCCACAAATACGTTGGCTGGATGCGCATAAATTTCTCTTGGCGCTCCAATTTGTTGAATGTGTCCAGCTTTCATAACAACGATACGATCCGCCATGGTCATGGCTTCGGTTTGGTCATGGGTTACATAGATCGTAGTGGCATGAATTTCACGATGGATACGAAGAATTTCTTGCCGCATTTGTAACCGAAGTTTGGCATCTAAGTTACTCAATGGTTCATCCATCAAGAATAATTTTGGGTTTCTTACAATCGCTCTTCCGATAGCAACACGTTGTCTTTGTCCGCCCGATAACGCTTTTGGTTTTCTTGCTAAATATTCTTCAATTTGTAAAATACGAGCGGCTTCCATCACGCGTTCATGAATTTCATAACGAGTTAAATGACGTAAGCGATACATCGCTTTTTCATGGGTAGAAACATCCAATAATTCTTTTTCTAACTCTTCTTTTTTCGTTAATAGTTCGGTATGATCTGGCGTTTTTAATAAAGCTTTTTCTAGTTTAGCAATTTGTCTTTTTAAAGATTTCACTTTGCCTTCATTAATACCATAAACTTGGTTATCCTCTTTGTCTAAAAGTGGGAATTTTCTTTTCCGCATCTTTAAACCAAAGGCTAAGTTATCATAAACCGACATATTAGGATATAAAGCATAACTTTGGAATACCATCGCGATATGACGGTCTTTCGGTTGAATATAGTTTACAAACTTTCCATCGATATATACTTTACCTGAAGAAATATCTTCTAAGCCCGCAATCATACGTAAAGTGGTGGATTTTCCGCATCCTGATGGACCGACAAAAACGATGAATTCTTGATCTTCAATATCTAGACAAAAATCAAAAACTGCTTGCGCTCCATTTGGATAAATTTTATTGACATGCTCTACTTTTACTTGTGCCATTTTATCACTCCATCCCTAAAGAAATGAATATTTATAAAATAAATATTTGCTTATCTTTATTCTATAACAATCCTACCAATTTTTACAATGTTTTTTTCATATTTTTTCTTTTATGAAGAAAATTATTTTCGTACATTGCTGAAAACAAAAAGAGGCTTTCGCCTCTTATGTTATTTTATCTTATTTTGTTACTTTTTTAGACTTCATAATGAAGTAGTATCCCATCACTGCTAATAGACCAATACCCGAAATCATAACGACCATCATAATACTAGAATTGTTATTATCTAATAGAGAGTTAAAGTGTGCTCCACTACTTGAATTATTTAATTTACTGTTCATAACATAATAAGCATAGTCCATTCTTTCTGAGAGTTTGGTGTCTACATCAATTTCGTAATTAGCAACTGCAGCATTATCCGCTAAGAAACCATTATATTCTTCAAGTAAAGCTTGAATTTCAGTAGCTTCTGCGCCACATAAATTAAAATCTTGTACTTTTTTAGCAAAAGCTAAGAATTTGCTCTTAGCTACAATTTTAGTAACACATAGTTCAGAAGAACCAAATTTAATGCTAAAACCAGCAATTTTAGAAATATCAACATAACGATCTGTATGTGTATTACCCCAAGAGCAGGTAACTTGCGTTGAAAGATAATCCTTAATATTGATGGTAAGAATTTGGTTCGTATCGGATAAAGTTACCGTTTGTGCAATGGGAACGAAATCGAATTCATCATAAGAAGGATTATTACCAATACCAATTTCAGGCTTATTATTCCATGTTCCTGTTGCGGTATAAGTGAATTCGATTGTATCGTAATAAGTTAAATCAATAGCTTCATTCAAAATAACTCTATTATGTGTCCATGAGGAACTTGAGTTTTTCCAAACGCCATTTTCAAACGTACTATCTTTTAATGCCTTTACTGAGCTATAGAAAGATCCGTCACTTAAAATATTTAATTCCGAAGAAGCAACTTCAATCGTTTTTATTTTCGCAACAATTTTTGAAACATTTACGGTAACATTTCCTGCATTAATGCTAAATGCGTTAACTTTAGAAGCATCAAGAACGGAACCAGAATGTTCACAAGTCTTCTCTCCCCAAGAGCAGGAAATAGCTTTTCCAGCAAATTCTGAAAAACTATAGGTTTGCGTATGTTCTGCTCCATCACTAGTAAATGTTTTACCTGCTTCTACATAATCATATTCATCAAGTGTTCCTTCACTTTCGTTTAAATAGGCATTACCTACACCAAAACTCACCCACGTTGCACTACCAACATTGGTATAAGTTAACTCAATTGATTCACATTTGGATAAATCTAAAGTTTGCGATAAGTAAACTCTCGATGCATTCCAGGCACCATTATTATGCCATTTTCCATCAGTAATGGCTGAACCTGCTTGATGGTTATTCACTTCACTATAGAAGGCTCCATTTTCAAAAATAACAAAATCAGTCGTCTTAGTAGTTGCCGCTTTAGACATCGTGGTGGGTGAAGTAAGTCCTGCCGCACACATCAAACCTAAAGAAATAAACAATAAGAACTTGTTGGTTTTCATAATTTTTACCCCTCTTTATACATTAAGGATAGCATAATTTGAAATCGCTTTCAACAATTATTTTCATATTTTAATTTTTTCTATGAAAATTATTTTCGATTTTATAACATTAATATTAATGTAAGATTTTCATTTTATCCACTTTTTTATAATTGAAAAGGGAGAATTTTAAATTGTTTTTTTATAAAACAGAAAAAAGGTAGATTTTATCCACCTTTTTAATCTTTATTTTTTTCTTTAAATTATGAAAGCACTTTCTTTTACTCTTCAGTTGCAATGAAAACAATTTTCATTCTATTCTTCTACATGGAATGCTTCAGAATTTGTACAATAATAAATATCATCGTGATTCGCTAATAATTTAAGTAATTTTTCAAATTCATCCCAACAATGATATACTTCAAGCTCATAACTATGTCCCCAAATGTAAAAAACTTTATCTTCTTCCGGCTTCATTTCTAAGAATTGTTTTACAAGTTCTAAAATTTTTGGATTTCTAAAATGGCAAGTCCCATTATAGTGTAATAGATCAGAAGGAATGTCAAAGGACATGGAAGTGCCTGCTAGACGATTCCATTTCACGTTACAGGCTTTTAAAACTCTATAGGTATTCTCGTCCGAAGTTCCATAGGGAAGTGCAACACCATGAATTTTGGTTTTAAAATAATGTTCTAAGTTTTCAATATCGGTTTGAATTTCATTCATTTGGGAATCGTAATCTAACCGTTCTAAGAAAGGGTGGGTTACCGTATGACTTGCGATTTCATGACCACGGTACACTTCTTCTATTTCCGTACGATTTAAATGATAAATAATAGTTTCTCCCCATACCCAACTATCAGCACGTGATAATTTACCACTATTGAGGTTAAACGTACATTTCATACCATATTTGTTAAATAATTTAGCGAGACGACGATCAAAAATAACGCCATCATCAAATGAAAATGTTAAAGCTTTTTTATATTTTCCTTGGTACATAATTTATGTTCTCCTTTTAGAAAAAGGAAGAAACAAAGTTCTTCCTATATATTTTTTTTGCTTTTATTAATAATCTCATCAGTTAAACTATAAAATTTGATGAGTTCGTCATAATTATCCATTGCTACAGCTGAATATAGGATGTCAATCATATTGAGTTGGGCAATTTGAGCACCTGATGCCACACTTCGAATGGAGTTACCAATGGAAGTCGTCTTTAATTTCACATCAGCGATATCGCTTAGGGTATTATTTGAATATCTTGTAATGGAAATAATTGTCGCCCCGACTTGTTTGCAAAGTCTAGCCACATCAAGAATCTCATTGGTTTCGCCAGAATAGGAAATAATGACAGCGGCATCATCTTTCGTTAAATTGGCAGCGGCAAAGATTTGTTCATGATAAGAGGTAAAAGCATGGGCATCTTTTCCGATACGTAAGAAACGATGCTCGGCATCTAAAGCGGCGATGCTTGAACCTCCAATTCCATAAAAATAAATTCTTTTCACTTTTGATAAAAGACAAACTGCTCGACGAAGTTCTTTTAAATCGACAACGCGATAGCTGTTTTTAATTGCTAAAGCGTTGTTCGATATGACTTTATTGACGATATCTTCTAAGGATTCGTTTTGTTGAATGAGCACATAATCATTCCCAAACTCATTACTGGTTGTTTTATTCGAAACATCTAAAATTAAGCATTTGATAAAATCACGATACCCACTATAACCTAACGATTTACACATTCTTGTAATCGTCGCAGGCGAAGTATGACAATACTCTGCTAATTCAGTAACAGAATACAAACATACTTTTTGTGGATCCGCAATAATTGCATCTACGATTTTTCTTTCTGAGATTGATAATTTGTCACGTATTTCGCACATTTTTACAAAACAATTATCCATAGTTAAATCACCTGTTCTTTTTTCTATTATATTTTAGCATTTTTTCTCTTTTTTTTAAAGAATAAAATACAAGCGGCAACCACACCACAGACGCCTATGCTACTAGCAACAATACCAATGATAAGTCCTGTGTTATTTTTTGTTACAAGATTACCCTGTTTATGGTTTTGATAGTTTTTAAGTTCAACTAATAAATTCACTGCATCTCTTCTTGACATTAAAGTGCTACTAGTAAGGTCTTTAATATCTTCCGCTTTGATAAAACCAGAGCCATATAATCCAGCAATCGCTTCACATTGTTCTTCTGTTAAGTTTGCTTTCATTTCTGCCGTTAAAATTGATGTATCTTGACGACAAATAAAGCCTAAATGTTTTAAGACACGATAAGACCGCTACATAAGCATCGACTTTAGTCATCGCATCATAGGCTTTGGCTTGAGTACCATCAATTAAATATAAACCACGTGCAATCTTTAATTCATTATAGCCATAGTAATAACGAGATACATCGGCATAGGCCTTTTCGTCCTCTGTTTCAAGATTTAAACCTCGGACTAAGCTAACTAAATAATCACCACGAGTTACATTTTCGTTTAA
>ULNH01005271.1_pt1 | contig 32025 bp, 27 predicted proteins | sample 1951871 | NCBI WGS metagenome assembly ULNH01 (sample SAMEA4835572, study PRJEB28245) | human gut metagenome | biome: gut microbiome; material: fecal sample | place: Denmark | collected 2008 | reverse complement strand
ATGAAATTGTGACAGGATGATAAAGCCTAACAGGTGATGCCATTTCCTCTTTTTTATAGAAAAGGAGTGATAATATGGCACAGTCAAGAAAAGACCCTAGAGGCAGAGTGCTTCGTAAAGGAGAAGCCTGGAGAGATCAGGACTGCAGATACAGCTACTCATATACCGATCCCTTGGGAAGGCGTAAATGGATATATGCATCAGATCTTCAGACCCTTCGTGAGAAGGAGAAGAAGCTCATGCGGGACCAGCTCGACGGACTAGACCTTTATGCGGCAGGCAAGGCAACTGTTAACAATACCTTCGACAGGTACATTTCAACTAAATATGATCTGAGAGATTCCACCAGGAACGGATATCTTTATACCTATAATAAGTTCGTCCGTTCGACCTTTGGCAAGAGGAAGCTAGTGGATGTGAAGTTCTCCGATGTGATGCATTTCTATCTTCATTTGATAAATGTTGATGGGCTTGCTTTGGGAACACTGGACAGTGTTCACTGTGTTTTGCATCCGACATTCGAGCTTGCAGTGAGGGATGATATAATAAGGAAGAATCCATCTGACGGAGTTATGAGAGAAATCTCGAAGAAGTCCGGTAAGAACAGAGGCATCAGAAGAGCTCTTACGCCTGAACAGCAGAGAGCATTCATGGAGTACATGGCCGGACATCCGATTTTCTATCATTGGTGGCCGCTCTTTACCATCCTTCTCGGAACCGGTTGTCGTATCGGAGAGTGTCTTGGCCTTCGCTGGGAGGACCTTGACTTCGAGAACAAGGTAATCAGTATCAATCATGCGGTTACTTATTATAGAAGCGCGGAGCACGGAAGACAGCTTATGAGCATTTCCCTTCCTAAGACGGAAGCAGGTATCAGAACCATTCCAATGTTGGATGTGGTGAAGGAAGCGTTCCTTATGGAAAAGGAGCAGCAGTTTGATATGCTTGGCGGTCTTAATGAACAGATCATAGATGGAATGAGCGGCTTTGTGTTTCAGAATGCAGATGGCCGTGTACCGAATCCGCAGACAGTGAACCGTACGATCAAGAGAATTGTGGAGACCTACAATTCCGAAGAGTTGTTAAACGCGGCAAAGGAAAAGAGAGATCCGGAACTGATTCCTAACTTCTCATGCCATGTTCTGAGACATACCTTTGCGACAAGGCTCTGTGAAGCGGAGAGCAACCTGAAGGTGATTCAGTCCGTGATGGGACACAGAAACATCGAAACCACCATGGACATCTATGCGGAGGCAACAGAAGAAAAGAAGCAGGAAACATTTGAAGGCTTGGCAAGCAAGCTGGACAATTTGTTTTAGAAAGTGGGACGGCATTCGCCTGACCACACAGATTGGAAATGACCTGTTTTTGACTGAAAATCGACCTGAGTGGTCGGAAATAATCGGAAGTGAAGTGGTCGATTTGAGTAGTATAATCGGGAATAATCGGGGACAGACAGACGCTGAATCCGTGACCTCCCGACGATGAAATCGTTACAGTAATCTATGGATTTGTAGAACGATATGGGAGTCCATAGGGACACTATATTGTCCAATGTTGCTATAACGTTACAATGAACCTATTGGGTTCATATGGATATCAATACGTATGTATGGATTTTTACCTTTCTAAAAACCGTGCTGTATGGACTGTATCAGAGTGTGTCGGAATAGGGACAGCCAATTCATTTTTACAAATTAGGCACCTACGTTTAGTAGAAATACTAGCGTAGGTGCTTTTTGTTTTGTCGTAAACATGCACACAGAACACTCACTAAAAATCATCTCAAATATTGAAAAAGGAGATGACACTATGAGAAGTATGAATTCGCCGCCAGTTGATTTGGAGAAATACTTAGTAGGACGGAAACATGTTTTCGTTTCCTATGAACAAGGTGCAAGAATGTATAGTATGCCATATTGGACTTTTGTTAATCTGGCAAAAGAAGCAAAGGCTACTAAAACATTGAGGAAAACTGCAATAGTAGATATTGATAAATTTGAAACGCATCTTGAAGAGAATTATTCTGTAGAAACAGAAAAATATAAAATGTCTGATAAAGAAAGAAGAGAGGTAACTAGGATGCCAAAGGCAAGAAAGACTATTGAAAATATTGAAGAATTGATTGGTGATAAGAAAAAGAAGTATGTTCGATATGCAGAAGGGGCAGCGTTATTTTCGATGGGACTACATACTTTTGAGAATTTAGCAAAGAGGCGAATGAAGTTGGATATGAAACAGCATTACGATTTACTAAGGGAAATCATGCATTTATTGTTGCTACACATACAGACAGAGAACATATTCATAATCATGTAATTTTTAATTCTACGAATCTTTCCTGTAACAGAAAATTCAGGGATTCCTGGTTTGTGGCATTAGCACTTCAAAAGGTTAGCGATCTTGTGTGTCTGGAACATGGACTGTCGGTAATTAAGCCAAGAAAACCGAGTGAACGAGAAAAGAGAGTAGAGTATCCGCAAAGAGAAAGCTATCGTGCAAAGATATGTGAAGATATAGATGCTGTATTATTGCAGAATCCAGTCGATTTTGATGAATTCATTTCTTTGCTAAAAAGAAAAAATTATGAAATTAAAAAGGGAGCATATGTATCAATTAAAGGAAATGGACAGAAGCGATTTATCCGATTGCGCTCCTTGGGAGAAGGGTATACAGAAACAGATATTGAGAAACGTATACTTGGAGTTTTCAATGGAACAATAAGACCTGCGAAGAAGAGACTAAAGAAAGAATTTGATTTACTAGTCGATATCCAAAAGAAGATTAGCCAAGGAAAAGGCGGCGGATATGCACGCTGGGCTACCGTGTATAACATTAAGCAGATGGCACAGACATTGCTTTTTTTGCAGGAGAGGAATGTTCGTGATTATGAGACTCTTGAAAAAATGGCGAGTGATACATCAACTAGATTTAATGAATTATCGCAATCCATAAAGTCATTGGAACAACGATTAGGAGAGATAGCGGTATTACGAACGCACATAATTAACTATGCTAAGACCAGAGATGTTTATGTGGATTACCGGAAAGCCGGTTACAGTAAAAAGTATCTGGAAGAGCATCGGGAGGAGATAACACTTCATAAAGCTGCCAAGGAGGCATTTGGAGAATTATCGGATAATAAGATTCCAAAGGTAAAAGAATTAAATGCAGAGTATGCAAAAATTCTTACTGCAAAGAAGGAGGCATATGTTGAGTATCGGCATATGAAGAAGGAGATGCAGGAATATGTTATGGCAAAGCATAATGTAGATTCCTTTTTGGAAAATTATGAAAAGGAAAATCTGCAAAGTAAAGAAAAACAGAAAAGAAGTGAACGATAGAAAGAGGGCAACTATTAAGAATTTTTATTCTTAGGGTTGCCCTCTTTTTGTGTTTTTGAAATTGTTAATATTTTGTAGTACTCAATTTTGAGTGCGTAGCCAGTTATCAAAGATGACTGATTGAAGGGGATTGGGGATGTGCCTCAACAAGCAAGCGTGATGGTTTGGTACCATAGGGCACTGCTTGCCACTACTAGATATAAAATCAATGGATAGTATTCAGGGTAATGAGGTTGCATAATATTTAGAAAGAAGAAATAGTACCTGTGGGTATGGTTAATATAAACTTTAGATGGTTTTTATATGGTTTTTAGAGAGGTATCTTAAATCTTGTAATAAGTATACGTTTTTAGGATTAATTGGGTTATACGAAAAATAATAATGTTATTTGATGGGAAAAAATATGCGAATAGAAGAATTATTGATACGAAATAAAGAAAATAAAGACATAGCTATAGAGTATAAAGATGAAGCGATTTCATTCATGGATTGGAATATTTGGTCTAAGGAAGTTGGAGACATTATCTCAGAGGCAACGGATTGTGTTGGAAATGTGGCAATTTATATTCCTAACTCTATATTTTATGCAGTAGCATATTTTGCAATTCTTTACGAAAAAGGGACTATTGTTCCGATTTTTTATGGTTCTACAGAATTTGAAATTGAAAATACTATGAGGTTTTGTGAATGCGATGTTATTCTCACTATCTCTGACGAAAAGAATAAAATATTATCTGCGTTAAAGAACTATGAATATAGTACTACAGTAATCTTTGTTGATCTAATGAGTTTCGTTAATGTATTAGGAAATTATGGAATAATTACGAAGACAAATTATTTTGTTAATTCAGGGGAGGCGGAAGATATAGCTATACTGCTACACACATCTGGTTCGATAGCATCACCAAAAAGAGTCATGTTAACTCATACAAATATTATTAATAATGTTATAGCGAATATCGAATCATTGGAAATGAGTAAGAATGATATTGGTCTAATTGCGTTGCCGTTAGTCTTTGGGTATTGCAATACGGCACAATTTTTAACTCATTTATATTTGGGAGCAAAAATAGTAATAATGGATGGCTTTTTTTTCCCTAAAACTTTTTGTGAGTTAGTGTGCAGTAAGAAAATAACCAATTTTACAGCAGTGCCTACAATGCTGATAATGTTACTAAGTTATAGATATTGTAGGCATTACATGCTTGATTCACTAAGATTTATTTGTTTTGGTGGTGGAACAATTTCTATAGGTCAAATTTGCGAAATAATGAACAAATTTCCTCAGATTAATTTTATTCATACTTATGGTCAAACAGAGTGTTCGCCACGTGTTACTGCACTACTACCTTGTGATGCTAATCAGAAAATAGGATCGGTAGGTCGCCCTATTCCAGGAGTGGAAATTAAAATTTGTGAGTCGTGGGATTTGAAAGAGACTAATAATCAAAATATAGTCGGTGAGATAATGGTCAAGGGAAAAAATGTAATGAAAGGATATTATAAAAATCAAGAAGCAACACGGGCAGTAAAGGAAGGAGAATGGCTATATACAGGGGATTTAGGATATCTTGATGAAGATGGATATCTTTACTTAGTTGGAAGACGTAAAAATGTTATTATTTCGGGTGGAATGAATATTTATCCGGAAGAGGTAGAAGGTATTATAAGGGAAATAGAGGGAGTAGAAAAGGTTTGTATTAAGGGAATACAAGATGAGCAATTGGGAGAGCTATCAGTTGCATATATAGTAAGAGAGAATAAAAATCTTACAAAAGAAGAAGTGATGGAGTATTGTAAAGGAAAATTATCTAAATATAAAATTCCCAAAACTATAAAATTTGTCGAGACGATTTCTGAAACATACAATGGAAAAATAAAGAGAGGTGTATAAGATGAGCATAAAAGCAAAATTAATTGATTTAATACTTAGATGTAGTGATGAGAGTTTGGATGTAGATATAGTAGATGATACAAATTTGATGATTGATTTATCCTATAGTTCAATTAACTTAATCGAGCTCATAGTTGAGATTGAGGGAGAATTTGATATAGAAATTCCGGATGAAGATTTGAATATCGAACGATTATCTAATTTCAAGGAACTTTTGAATATTGTTAAAGACGCTGTAGGAATAAGGGAGAAAAATGAATATGAAAGGTGAAGTGGATTGGATAAGTTCCATGTGTCAAATGATAGTAACGAGATATCCTTCTTTTGATAAGCAATTATCAAAAAAAGCAAATAAACAGTTAGTATTAGATATTTATGATTCACTACCTGTTTTAGAGAAAGATATAATACTAGATAGTTTAGATTGTACTATTGCTAGTGATATTTCATCTAGAAAGAAACTTATATATGAAATGATGAATGATGATGGAATGACTAGAAATCATGATAAAAAAATTGATAATCAATGGAACATCGAGTTTACTACTGGAACATCAGGAAAACGATTTCCTATTTTGAAAAGCGCTAGAACTAAAATGATAGAAAGTAAATATTTGTTAAGAAAGCGAAAAGATATTAATCAAAATGCAACTTTAAATAATGCTTTCTTATTTTTACATACTAATCAAGAAATGATTAGGAATATGAATTTATGGGAATTTAAGGGAACTGATTTAGATGCAATAGGAAAGGCACTTTTGGCTAGAGATAGGTTTTGGGTTTTTGCAACTCCATTAATATATAAAAATGTAGCACAATGGTTAGTTGAGAATAAGAAAGAAACTGAATTAGGTGATATTTTTTTTTGTGAGTATACTAGTCAGGCGTTAGAACCAGAGGAAAAAGAAAAGTTCAGTAGCATTTTTAAAACTAGATTTATTAATAATTATGGAACTAGAGAATTCTGGAATATAGCATATGAGTGTATTGAAGGTAATTTACATATAAATGATGAATATTTATTTGTTGGGTTGATTGATGAAAATGGAAAAATGATATACGAAGATGGAGTAATTGGCAATATAGTAATAACGCATTTTGAAAATAAAGAAATGTGTTTTTTGAAATATAGACTTGATGATAGGGGAATGTTCGTTTCTGACAAGTGTCCATGTGGTTGTAATTCCAAGATAATAAGATTAGTCGGAGAAAGACCAAATGAAATGTTGATTAATACAAAATACAGTGGAAAAAACGTGTTTAGAAGGGTTATGAGAGGATTATACTTTGAAGATAAGATTAGTGATATAAAAACTATAAAAATAGTACAAGATGAACCGTATCATATTTCTGTTTATATTAATAAGGAATTTGGAAGAGATGAATGGTTTGAAAATAGGTTTATGCATAGAGTAGGACGAATAGTAGAGAATGTTGATGAATATAAATTTGATTTTTACTATTATGTTCCACAAGAATTACTAAAAAATTACACGTTTAAAGAGAATATCTTTATTAATACACTATAAGTAATAAAGTAGACGGTGTACTAAACTTAATAATTAAAAAAAGGAACTCTTATAATTGTAGAGAGGGGTATTTCGGAATTACTTGGATACTCGGCTTGAAGTTGAGAAGAACCTTACTTTTATACATAATCATAGAATAATCTTACTTATATACATTATAGCATATAAATGGCGTACGTTGTGAAGCTGTATTAGCACTATTTATAGTGCCTTGACTTTGCTTTTTAGGATAGTGCGACTTATTAAGCAAAAACAAAGGACTATTTTTTTACCCACTGATATCACAAGATCATATTTTGTAACTATAAAAGAATAGTATTTAAAGCAAAATTGGTAATGAAAGGATTAGTATGTAAAAAATATATTTATTGTAAGCTACAAGTATTTTTGCATGAAGATAAATAATGTAAATACATTTAGAATGTTTAATCACTGTTCCAGCACATTTTGCTTGTTTCGTGGGACATTTCTAAAAAATATGTGTTCTACAATGGTCTATTGTTTCAGAATATGAGAGAGGAGAACAGACAAATATGAATATAGTTTCTGGAAAAAACATTAAAGAGGTATTTTATGGTTTATTAAAAAAAATAGTGGATGAAGGACATACGTTTACTACGTTACATGGAAGAATAAAAGAAATAACGTCAGTCTTGATAGAAATCGAGAATCCTAGAGAAAGGTGTTATATTATTCCTCATCGATATAATAATATTTTTGCAACTATGGCGGAAACTATGTGGGTTATGGGAGGACGTGACGACATTAAGTTTTTGCAGAGATATCTTAAAAGAGCCGGTGACTTTTCGGAAGATGGTGTTACATGGAGTGGAGCATATGGCAAAAGGCTACAAAATTGGTACGGCATTAATCAAATTGAGGAATTATATAGAGAGGCAACAAAAAATAAATATGCAATTTATTCTAGAAGATTAGTTGCAATATTATATGATCCGCAAAGAGATTTTCGAGACAAATTATTAGATTGTCCTTGTAATAATTGGATTCAATTTATTGTAACGCCTGAAAATAAATTGGATATGCAGGTTTCATTACGTGCAAATGATATTATATGGGGATTTTCGGGTATTAACCAGTTTGAATGGTCTGTTTTTCAGGAGATGTTTGCAAATTGGCTCGGGGTAGAAGTTGGAAAATATTATCAGTTTGTAGGATCTATGGATTTATTTTCGCGGCATTTTAAGCGAGCTCAAAATATATTACAAGCAAAAGCGAATGATTTGTATAAAGATAATACGGTGCCCATAATAAATGTAGATATAGGACATGATAATTTCAAAAAAGAAATGGATTCATTTTTTATGATTGAATCAGAAATAGGCATTGTTGATAAAACTACTTTTTTACATCATCTGGAAGTTGTTGAAAGTTCATTTATTCGTAACGTGTTAATGCTATTATATGCATATGATTTGTTCATGAATGGAAAGGATGATGAACTGATAATTTGGCTAGAGAACATACCATATAATGATCTAAAGGTGGTAGCAATAGAATATATGTGTCGAAATAATAAATATTTAGAGGAAAAGTTAATAAATTGTAGAAGCGAACTCGCTATTTATTATTAGACAAAAAAAGCTATTTAAAATACTAGAGTATAGATGATTACAATATGAAATTAGTTAGTTGTTGTAGGGGTACAAGAAAACATTTTTATGGAAAATTGAATTGGGTATGGAGGATTAGGTATGTTGAGAGATGGCTTATATTTAAGTACATATATTAGTATTAGTGATATTAACAATGTTTTGTCAACTTGTGTACGACATGATCAAAATATGGCTTTATGGAGAAAAGTAGGTAATAAGATTTTTTTAGTTCATTATTGGGAATTTGAAAGATATACAGGTGAAAAGCATCAATTTAGATCTTTCTATAGTGTCGAACAAGCAAAAGAAGTGATTAATCAAATGCTTGAAGAATATGGGGTAACGCTAGATGATATTATAGAAATATGGGGAACACCTGAGCTTGAAAAAGAAAAGAATAAGAGAAGTGTTGAAAAAAAAGATGAAAGATTCACATATCATAGTTATGCGCATTTATTTTCCTGTTTACTTTCAGAGAAAAAAATTTTTGATGAAAGCACTATTATAGCTCTAGAAATTGATGGAGGACCAGATGGAGAATGTGACAAAGGAATGTATAATAAGTACTTGTATATGGGTTCTGTAAGTAAAAAAGGTGAAATACTTGGATTTGAACCTATTGCTTCACCGGCATTGTTATGGCTAAGAGCAAAAAATGTTTTGGGATTGGAAGAAGGAACATTAATGGCATTGGGGAGTGCATGTACAACTGTATATGGCAAGACAGAGGATATCTTTGAAGAAATATATTCTTATATGGACTATGAAAAAGAAAGAAAAAAATTAGATGAATTAATCGAAACGATGATGGAGGTTGATTTAAAAGATACAAATATAGTTAAGGCATATGATTGTAGATTCTCTGATATAGAAAATAGGATTAGTATGATAGTTAAAATCATAACAGAGTACTCGTTTTCTGTATTAGTAAAAAATATAAATAGATTGACATTAAAATATGGTATAAACAGCAAAGAGGCGTATCTGGCTCTTTCAGGAGGATTTGCGCTTAATTGCCCTATTAATACAAGACTGCTTGTAAACTTCAATAAAAAGTTGCTAGCACCTCCCTGTGTAAATGATTCAGGGATAAGTTTGGGTATGGGATTGTGGAACTTTTACACAGATAATGCAAGCTTTTCATTTTCTTTAAAAAACGCATACTGGGGTAAAAAGTGTTCAGATAATGAAGTGTGTGACTCAATCAGCAGCATAAAGTTTAAGCCTTTTATTTCAAAAGTAACGAGATATGTTGCTGAGGAAGTTGTTGAGGACTTGATTAAAGAGCCAATTGTATGGGTAAATGGAAGAGCAGAGATAGGTCCTAGAGCATTAGGTGCAAGGAGTTTATTAGGAGATCCAAGGGATATTAAAACAAAGGATGTGTTAAATGAAATAAAGAGACGTCAATGGTGGAGACCTGTGGCACCAATTGTAATAGAGGAAAGAGTGTGTGAGTGGTTTGAAGATGCGTATGCAACAAAGTATATGCTAAATACATTTAGTTTACGTCAAGATAAAATCGAATTGGTACCAGCGATACGTCATTTGGATGGTAGCGCAAGAGTTCAAACATTGAATAGGGATGACAATGAAGTGTTATACGACATATTGGTAAAGTTTTTTAAGAAAACTGGTGTTCCAATGTTATGCAATACTTCATTAAATGATAAGGGAGAGCCCATAATAAATACAGTTGATGAAGCATTGCATTTTGCATTGAAAAAGGGGATGAAGGTTGTTTACTTTGATAAATGGAGAATTGAACTATTTAATCACAAAGATTATACAGAGAAAGGAAATTATAAAAGACTATATGATATTAAAGCATATGGCGAAATAAGGAACCAAATAGACAATAAAATAAGTTTTTTGTTGAAATTTCTATCAATGGGAGAAATTCATCATTATCTATGTAATAATTTTTTATACAAAAAATACGAGTTGTCAGATTTGGAACATGCAAAAAAACTAAAAAAATTACTTGGAAAGATGACAAAAAATGATGATTTATCCGGTAATGTTATAGTTAAAAATTAATTAAAACTTATTAGAATGTAAGGTTTTTAATATATTATAGCGTTTTTAATACATCAATATTAATTATTACTTCTTTCAAATTCCCCAATTAACAAGGAGGCAAAAGATGAATATAGACATTACTGATAAGGTAATATTAATAACAGGTGGAGCTAGAGGAATAGGAAGACATTTGGCTATCACATTAGCAAGAGAGGGTGCTAGTGTAATAATAAATTATAATAGTAGCAAAAATAAAGCGGAAAGATTAATGGAAATTATTGGTAAGTATAACCAAAAGTGTATGATTATACAAGGTGATGTGTCTAATGAAGAAGATGTGAAAAATATATATGAAATAGTTAATGCCAAGTATAAGCGAATAGATTTACTTATTAATAATGCAGGAATTAGTAGTGATAAATTAATTGTTGAAATGAGTGCGGAGAAGTGGAAGAAAGTCATTGATACAAATTTGACAGGAAGTTTTTTATGTTCCAAAGAATATGCGAAGCTTATGTTAAAAGAAACTAGTGGAAAAATCTTGAATATTGCATCAATAAGAGGATTAGAGGGAAATGCAACTCAAAGTAACTATGCTGCATCGAAAGCAGGTATGATAGCGCTAACAAAAACTCTTGCCAAAGAGTTAGGAGAAAGAAATATTTTGGTTAATGCTGTGTGCCCCGGGTTTATTCAGACTGATTTAAATCGAAATAGTTTAAGTAAGCAGATTAACGCAAAAAATCGTTCCGCTATTAAATATGATTTTGCTTTGAGTGACTTGACGAATTTTATTATTTTATACGCTTCAGATTTTTTTAGGGGTGTGAGTGGACAGGTTTTTATTTTAGATTCTAGAATAATGAACGAATCTCAGAAAATAGTAAATAATAAGTTATAGTGTTTTTGGAGCTGAAAGATTAAAACAATGCAGAAGGAAAAAGCTATGAAAATAATGTTAATATATGCAGACAATATTGTAGAACAACGGCCAGTTAGTAATAATCCACATATGGAAATAATTGCAGCTATGTTAAAAGATCATAAAGTATACTCATTATATAATATATCACAAGAAGAAGTATTGAGTAAAATCCAGGAAATTAAACCAGAATATATAGGTGTTTTAATTAATACAACAGAACATATGGGCAAGGTTCTTAAAATGGTACAAGAATTCAGAGATGTATCAGAAAATAGTGTCATTATAGCATACGGAGTATATTGTGCGTTTTGGAGTGAATATTTGTCTTCTATGCATAATGGGTTGATTGATTATGTAATTGAAGGAGAACCGGAAATTAGTTTCTTTAATATAGTGTCCTATAGAAAATATGAGAAGTGTCGTGAAACACAAATTGTAAAAGAGAATAAGCCACAAGATCTAGATAGTTTGCCTAATCAAATTATTAGAAGTGCATCAGATTTAAATACAATGGTTGCTAGAGGATGCTTTAATAGGTGTCTTTTTTGTTGTGAAAGACCCTTTTATGGTGAATTCAGGTATAGAAGTGTAGAGAACGTAATTGCAGAATTAAAGAGTTTCTATATCCCCAATAGTAACCAATGGGTATATTTTAGTGATTTAGATTTTTTGGCGTTAGATGCTGTAAATAAAGAGTGGTTTAATAAATTTGCAGAACAAATTCAAAATGAGGATATACATATACAGTTTACAATACAAACAAGAGCAAATAGAATAGTAAATAATCAAAAATTATTGCAAAAATTATATAAGATTGGGTTGCGTGGTATAGCATTGGGAATAGAATCAGGCTCTAAAAGAGTATTAAATGTTTTTAATAAAAATAGTGAAGATGTAGTAAATAGAGAAGCTATAGAAGTATTAAAAAAATTAAAGATTCCGTTTAAAATTAATTATATAATGTTTGAGCCGACTACAACATTAGCAGATATTCACGATAACATAAATTTTTTAGAAAGTGTGAATTTCCCAGAGGGGACATATGCATCTCAACCACCAGCGAGCGCCTCGAGTGAATTGCGTATTATATTGAATAGTGAAGCGTATCATTATTTTTCACATTTTAATATTAATCTTAGAGTAGAAAATGGCTATTTGCGTTACGATTTTGAAAATGAAGAGGTACGAGATTATTATAAAAAAATAGAGAAATGGAAAAAAGACACATCATTTTTCTATGGGCAATACTCATATTGCTTGAATTATGCATTAAATAGTAAATCGGAGGATTTTAACTTATTAGTAATGGGTAATAAATTCAAGAGAATAGATTTAGAGGTTATGAAATTATTGATTGAAAATGAATATGATAATATAATTTTGCCATGGCTAGATAAAGTGAAAAATTTACAGGTAAGATTGGAAAAATGGATGAAGGCAAATCCAGAAGCGAGAAATGTAAAAATGAAGACGAGAGGATGGCATATAAATTATGAGTACTTATTTGATCCAAACTAAATAAAATACTGAGGATAAAATATAAATATTTTATGTAACAGTAGAAAATAACATGTCCTTGCAGAAAAGACTTTCACGGGATAATAGCTGTACAAGCCCGAAGGAGGAAAAGAGAATGCTAAATAATAGTACTATTTTGATAACAGGTGGAACTGGGAGTTTCGGAAAAGCTTTTACCAAGTATGTTTTAAAGAATTATAGCCCTAAGAAAATAATAATTTTTTCACGTGATGAGTATAAACAATTTGTGATGAAAAAAGAATTTGGGGAGTATAGTTCAAAATTAAGATTTTTTATTGGAGATGTTCGCGATAAAGAGAGATTAAATAGAGCGTTTGAAGGTGTTGATTATGTCATTCACGCGGCTGCCATGAAGCATGTTCATGCATGTGAGTATAATCCTGTTGAAGCAATAAAAACAAACATCGTAGGTGCAGAAAATGTTATTGATGTAGCATTACAAAAGAATGTTAAGAAAGTGGTGGCTTTGTCAACTGACAAGGCAGTTAATCCGGTGAACTTATATGGTGGAACAAAATTTGTATCAGATAAATTATTTATTGCGGCAAATGCATATGTAGGAGAACGTGATGTATGTTTTTCAGTTGTAAGATATGGAAATGTTGCTGGTAGCAGAGGCTCTGTAATACCAATATTTGCAAGCAGACTCAAGAATAAATCGGAGTGTTTACCAATAACGGATGAAAGAATGACTCGATTTTGGATTGAAATGGAACAAGCAATAAAGCTTGTTATTACTGCTATTACATATTCGAAAGGAGGAGAAACATTTATTGCTAAAATTCCTTCTTTTAAAATTATAGATTTAGCAGAGGCTATGATGCCAAAAGGAAAGATAGAAATAATAGGTATTCAGGCAGGTGAAAAATTGCATGAAATGATGATTACTGCAGAGGACAGCTTGAATACTTATGAATATGAAAATTGTTTCATTATCTATCCTCAAATAAAATGGAATAGTAAGCAAATGGCAGAACCAATCGGAAAAAGAGTACCAGAAGGGTTTGTATATACATCAAATAATAATAATGATTGGCTTTCTGTAGATGAAATAAGAGAAAGAGTGGCGAAGATGTTAGAACCATGAATGATTTGTTTGAATACAAATCATTCGTGGTTACTGCAATGATTAAGTGAGTTTTTTAATTATATTAGCTAATATACTATCTAGATTCAAAATATGAGAAATGATTATTGGTTGATGTGTCCGTAGGTATGATTGAGGCAAAGTATATGATATAAGCATTATGTGGGAGATTCTATGAAATATATTTTAAAAACTACGAAAAATTATAGAATACAGTTTTTTTTATTGTTTCTTACTGTGATTCTTAGCACAGTAACAGGCGCCTTATTTCCTTATGCCATGGGTAAGATTGTTGATGAGATTTTTTATAAAAGACAGATGAAGGGCTTTGTAATAAGCTTTCTTTTTTATGCTACTTTATATCTTGTCAATCAGTGCCTACATGGAGGCTTGAATTACTTATGGATTCGTCTGAAGATTACTTATGTTGTAGATATTCGGAAGGATATGTTCCAGCATCTATTAAAATTGAAAGCTAACATTATGACACAGATGAAAAGTGGTGATGTGATGAAGAGGATTATGGAGGACACAGAATGTTTTTTAGAGTTTATTCATCGTAGCTTATTTTATATATTGGCCAATTTTATACAGCTTGCTATATCCATAGGTTATTTGTTGTTTACCAATATATGGCTGGGATTAGTTGCTGTTATCATGACACCGATTATGGCATATTCTATTCAGTATTTCACTACTAAGCTGAAAGAGAGATATCAGATGATTCAGTCTGAGAGAGGGTTGGTTGATGCATGGATTCTAGAAATGATGACAGGAATTTCCCAATGGAAGATATTGAATGCTAATATAAAGGTAAGGAATGATTATCTGTCTAAAACAAAACATATTATCGGAGAAGAAATCAAAGTAGGTTATCTTGAACTGAGATCAGCAAATATTAATGAAGCACTGACATTAATAGGACAACTCTGTGTCTTTTTTGTTGCAGCATTATGCATTTCAAGAGGGAGTATGACAGCCGGACAATTTGTGGCGTGTGCAACTTATTTTTCTACCTGTGCGACTTATTATAATTCGCTTGGTAAGAAGATTACTGATATCAGTAGTAACATAGTAGGAATAAAACGAGTTAAAGATTTTATGACGTGGAAGGAAGAACAAGACTTGTCAACGGCTTGTGACAGATTTATTCGCGATGGAAATATTAGTTTTTCAGATGTGTCTTTCGGGTATGGAGAGGAAATTGTTTTAAAAAATCTCAACTTACAGATAGGCGCAAATGAGAAAGTGGTATTTGTAGGAAAAAGTGGAGAAGGAAAGAGCACCATATTGCAACTTCTTTGCCGGTTTTATAAACCTACCTGTGGGAAGATTTGTATTGATGATATTCCAATAGAAGAATATACATTGAGCAGTATAAGAAGTCAAATTGCCGTGGTGCAGCAGGAGAATGGTTTATTCTCCGGAAGTCTACGTAAAAATATTATCTTTTCAGATGACAGAACTAATGATGACAGGATATGGGAAATTTTGAAGGGGCTTAAGCTAAAAGAAATAGTAGATGAATTTCCGGAGGGCTTAGATACTATTGTAGGAAGTGGAGGAAGAGAACTATCTGGCGGACAGAAGCAACGCATTGCAATTGCTAGATGTATATTCAGACGGCCGAAAGTATTACTATTAGACGAGGCAACTTCAGCATTAGATACAGAGACAGAACAGGCTGTTAATAGCTTTGTGAATGAACAACTTCCTGAGACCACTATTCTATCAGTTGCACATCGATTTTCTACGGTACTTTCTGCTGAAAAGATTATTATAATGGAGGACGGCAGGGTAACCGATATAGGGAGACATGAAACGTTAATACAGAGAAATGCATTGTATCAGTTTTTGTACTCAGAATATGAAAAGGACGCAACGGATACAGAATAAGGAAAGGTATGGTTACTTGTATGAATGGATATAGCAATATTTCTCTAAAACCATATAGAGGAAGGGTGATTCTTTACATAGTATTACAATTTGTCAAAAGTGGTCTGGTACTTTTGCCTCCTTATTTCTATTTGCTTTTTTTAAATGATGTAATAACTGAGCGAAGTATTGAGCGCTTATGGGTGATTATGGGGCTATATATATTTGTCTTTGTGGCGAAGGCAATGGTAACGATTAGCATTCGGAAAGTATATAACCAGATATTTCCTATGATTACGATGGAAATAAAAGAGCGTGTATTAGAAAAGTACAATGATTTGGATATTCCCGTGTTGAAGGATTATACTGCGGGGGAATTGAAGATACGTGTGCACGAGGATGCAGAAAAAGTGGCTTTATACTATGAAAAGAAGTTAGAATTTTGGATGTTGGTGTTAAATACTTTTATAACAACCGGGATATTGTTGTATTTGAATTGGATTTTAGCAGTAGTTAGTTTTATGCTTTTGCCAGTATCATTTCTGACTACAAGATATATAAAAGGCAGAAGTGATATTCAATATGAAAAAGCAAGGCGGATTCAGGGGCAGTATAATGATTTTATGATTTACAACCTATTTTTCTGGAAGGAGATTAAGGTCAACTGTCTTTCTGAAACGCAGCAGGAGCAGTTTGAATGGTTTTGGAAAGAGATGGGTGATGCTTCTCTGAAATCGCATATATTTTGGTTCCTTAATCGAACTTTTTTGGCATTTAAAGATGTATTTTTGACCAAAATGGGTCTTTATCTTCTAGGTGGTATTCTCGTAATCTATAGTAGGGCAACTGTGCCAGTTTTGCTTGCATTTATGGAATATTATACAGGTTTTACAGATCGGTTACTGGAAATGGTGGATAATGTTATGAAACGGGGGGAACAACTAGTGTCTCTGCGAAGAGTAGAGATGGTTTTGAACTTGGAAAAACAGGAACGTCCATACGTATTGAAGAATTTTGAGTATCTGGAGTTTAAAGATGTAGAATTTGCATATACAGAGAAATCAAATGTCATTTTAGACAGGGTTAATATTGATATAAGAAAAGGCGAAAGTATTGCGATTATGGGAGAAAGCGGTTGTGGAAAAAGTACCCTGATAAAGATAATGGCAGGTTGTCTTATTCCAACAAAAGGTAGCATCTTATGGAACGGAATTGATATGGAGAAGATTTCCAGACAATCTCTTTATGAAAAGGTGGGATTTTTAATGCAAGAGACTTCTCTGTTTAATTTGTCAATTCGGGAGAATCTTTTGTTTGGTAAATCTGATGCTACTAAAGCAGAGATGGAAGATGCTTGTAGAAGAGCAAATGTCCTAACATTCATTCAAGGACTTCAGCAGGGATTTGAAACAGTGATAGGTGAGAATGGAATTCGTTTATCGGGTGGGCAGAAGCAGAGGTTGGTCATTGCTAGGATACTATTGCAAGATCCAGAGGTAATAGTTTTTGATGAAGCGACTTCGGCATTGGATTACAAGAATGAAAGTCAAATTTTAGAGTTACTATTACAGAACTTGGAGCAGAAAACATTCCTTATGGTAACACATAGAGAAACTGCTGTCTCAAAATGTAGTCGATGTATTGAATGGGGTAAATATAATGCATAAAACAAAAAATATGTAGTGATAATATGTAAATTTAAGTATTATTGCGTATATTAAAATTCTGCAAATATAAAAAAGAAAAATGTGTAGTATAAGAAGTGACGAGACTGTAAATATTTTACAGTCTCTCAGTAATATTATATAAATCTATAGAGGAGTTGTGCAAAATAGAATTAAAAATTTAAGCATAAAAGATAGTTTTAGACCAATATCCCATAATCTATAGCACACTTTTTTAATCCATCTTCTACACGACTAAATTTAATCCCATACTTTTGGGATTTTTCACAATTCATCCACAAATTATGCTTTAGAGATGTATCCTCAACCTTTATATTTTTGCCAAGTATATCTACAAATTCCTTAGTTAGCTCATACATAGACTTTGTTGTTTCGCTTCCGAAGTTATATACTCCTCCTGGAAGATGTACTATTTTTTCCATGTTCTCAACAGCTTCTTTTAAATAGGTTATTCCTCTATATTGGCGTGAACAAAAGCAGAGGTCTTCCTTTGCATTAATAATATTCATAAAGTAGTTAGATTTTTTTAGATAATAATCATACATCCACTCTGCACGCAACATCACCGTCGTTGGAGCAATATCTAAAACTCTTCGTTCCATTTCTAATTTATGTACAGCATATACATTATTTGGTTTTGCTTTATCTTCTGAATAAGGTCCTTCTTCGTCCATACCACCGTAAACTTGGTCTGAGCTAAAACATATTAGTTTTATATTTTTTGAGGCTTTTGCCAAATAGATTGGGAGCTGGACATTAGCAATATACGAAGCATCCGGATCCGATTGACATATTCCAATATCAGAAATAGCGGCCGTATGTATAATTGTATCAGCGCCACTTTCCTCTACTATTCGCTTTACTTCATCTTCGGATTTTTCTCTAAGTGACGGACAAGCAATAGCATCTTTATACATTTCTAGAATTTTATGTCCAACAAAACCATTTGAACCTGTAACTAGTATCATTTTTTCCTCCCGTATGTTTGTCTATTAAAAAGACAAATTTCTCTTGAAGCGATAGATTATTAATGATGACATTTCAAAAAATACTTCTATAGGATATATACAATTTTACTTAAATCATTTTGTTGAGTTAACTCACTTGGTAAAAGATGCAATCTCAATTTGCGTCTATATCATTATACCTAGTTTGTATTTTTATTACAATAATAAAAGAAAATATATATACTTCTATATTCCGCCACAGTAAGTACATCTTAGGACACCCGTATTTCGTGGTATTCTTCTTATGAATTATAAACTCTTTCGTTTGATACGTCATTTTGGCATTCGCATTCGGTACGCATCCTTGCGCCGGTTACAGAGGTAAAGCCTTCTTTATTTTTCATTTCGCAATCAAAATCATCGCAATACTATATATAGTGAACTTAAATCAGATACTAATTCATTAAATAGGTTTCCGAATAATCGCATTGTGTTTTCGTTTACTACATAATTAATCTTATCACCTATTTTTTTAGTAAAACAATTATTGTATGTGAGAAAAAGCATCTGGTCAGTATAAATTGACTTTTTAAGAGGATTGGGGATGTGCCACAATAAACGGCTCGCAAAATTTTTTTATTGTAGATGAAGAGGAACTAAAGGTTGTGGAAGAAAGAACTACAGAATGTTTAAAAAAAAAAGAAACTAACATATTATTTAATAGAAATTCCATGATAATAATAAATCTATAAGTATTATCACTTCAAATATTGATACGATGAAAAGAGGGATAATATGGGTAAGAAAATATTAGATATTAATCCATATCCAGTTGCTCGTGCGTATACATATCACGCTTATCCTCTCAGCATATTGAGTTCAAAAAAATATGTGGGAGAAAAAAAGATTGAATTATTAATAGAGGGAAAAACATCAGATTTTGAAGTGGAAACCGTTAACTCTAGGTATGATATTACTGACAATATATTTACTTTGACAGCAGACGATTATGCGGAAGATGTAAAACTAGTAATTAATTATAGTAGTCTAAAATTATTTGAAAGAGCATTTAAGATTATTTATTTTCAATACACACAACCGTGTGCATATTTAGCTATAACTATTTTGGACAAATATAGTTCAAAAGAAAAAGCTAATGTATATTTATATAGAAATGGAAGCATTTCTTCAACGGGTTGGAATAATCTTAATACAATGAATAAAACATTAAAAAAAATAGAAGGTTTTAAATTTAGAATTAACAAAAATGATGTAGTGTTTGAAATATTAAAAGATGGGGAGGAATGCGAAAAATTACACACAAAATTGGATAAGACATATAAAGATTATAGTATTAATATTACTGCGTTTTTGGGAGAAAATCAGTATTATAATTGGTTTTTTAGTAATTATATTCAACTATATGGTCGAAATATTTTTTCTGTCGAATATTTTAATGACTATTTTATTGCTCCAGAGAGAAAAAATTCGTTGATGTATACTATACATTCATTTCTAGAATATCATCATATAAATAGAAATATTTTAAAAAAATGTAACATTGATTTAATAAATTTTTTAAAAGCAAATATAGAGGAGGGCAATTATATAGAGGTTGTACTAAATCATAAATATATAGGTGCAGCAGGCTATCAGTTAATGAATCATTTGCATCAAACTTTAGTATATGGTTATTCGGATGATGACAATATTTTATATATTGAAATGATAGGAAAAGATAGAAAAGTGAAAAGTACGACAATTAGCTATATAGATTTTATTAATGCCGCTGAGGTCAATTACGAACGTATAGTTGTAATTAAGTATGATCCACCAGAACAATTGTATTGTTTAAATATAAGTAATATCATAGAATCTCTTAATGATTACTTACAAGGAAAAGACTCTGAGGAAGGAGTTAAAAATATATTGCAAAGGGATTTTTCTAAATGCGAAGATGAATGTAAGAATGTAAATTATACTGAAAAAGATTATTTGTATTTAGATAGATATAAAAACATTTATGGTTACAATCTTTATTCTTTTTTTCTTAATAATCAGAAAATGTTTGATTATATGTTAAGAGATATACGAATTGCTTATGTATGGAAAGAACATAAGGAAATTATGGTAGAAAGAATCAAATTTTTACAATATAGAAAAAAGATAGATTTTGAAAAAGGGGAAAATCTTATAAATGATGCTATATCATTGAGAAATAAAACAGAGATTGTTCTAAATTTATGTATTAAGTATAAACTCTATCCTAATATAAAAAAAATAGATACTATTAAGCAATTATTAACAACGATTATGGAAGAAGAAAAAAATCTATTGAATAAGTTGATAGAAGCGCTTCAAGAAATGAATAGAAGCAAAATATATTAATTACAGAAGGGAGAAAAAATGGAAAAGAAAAAGTTGGAAATAGATGTTTATGATGGAATGATAGAATTAGGGAAAAATAAAGGTTACCCGTTTGTGTCATGTGATGAAATGTCTTTTTTAAGCGTGATGAAGTATTATAAAAAAAATATTTTGCCGATGATGTTAAAAATGAATTTTATGTATAAGATAGTGAAGGGCACAAAAGATATAGTATTTACTGCATATAACCCAAATTTGGATTCAAAATTTGATCTATTCACTAATATTGGTATTAAAAAAGTTGCAAATCCGGTTCGAAATATAGATAGTTTAAGTTGTATAAAAAGATGTATTCTTGAAGAACATCCGGCACAATTTATGATTGATTTATTTTATCAAGAAGGAAGAGAATATTATTATAATAATCAACATGGTGGTCATTATGTTTTAGCCTACGGATTTGATGATTTAAAAAGAGAACTTTATATTATTGATAATGTGGCAGGATATGATAAATATGTTATTAGGTATTCGGATTTTGAAAAATTAAGAGGTATCGAGCAAAACGGTGAAATATGGGAATATATTAACAATCCTATTATAAATACTTATGCAGATGAATATGTGGCAAGTTTATTGACGATGTATATAAACGGCATTAAATGTCAGATGAAAGAACGAGAAAAATCTATTGATACAATTTATTTTCTTATTGATCGTTATAGTGAGTTTGTTGTGCAACCAGAGTTTCCATCTCATATTAATGGAGTTACATATAATAGAATATCAGAATTGTGTAGAATGAAATATATTAGTAGGTATGAATTATATAATTCTGAATACCAAAGAAACATAGAGAATACATTGCAAAAAATAGTAAATGATTGGAAGAAAATAAACTTATTTGTAAAATATAAAAGTATGGAGAGGGATAGAAATGATGACTATAGCGAGGAAAAGAAGATATTAACTAATATTATCGAGAATGAGCATTTACTAAATGCAGCATTAGTGGAGGGAATTATATAAAATCAGAAAAGATAGAGGGAATATTATATGAGTAACATGAGTTTAAAACGAGAAATAATGCAAATTATTGAAGAGACAATAAAAAATGACGTAACTTCAGAAATGTTATTGATGGAATTATATGCTGTTGGGATTGATTCTTTAAAAATAATTCAGATAGTCGTAGGTATAGAAGAAAAATATGATATAAAATTAGATAAAATGTTTGAGGATGATACTATATTCGAAAATCTACAAGTTTTCATAGATAAAATCACACATGAAGTAAAGTTATTAGGCAAAAAAGGTGTATTATAACTGATATGGTAGTTAGGTATGGTTTGTGCTTTTGCCCAATAACTATATTTGTATTGTAGAAAAATGATACAATGTTTAACTGTTAAATAGGATGAAATAACAAAATGTATTTGTAGAATTCTTTGGAAATAAGCTTTTTATAATAAAATAGTTGATGAAATTAATAAAAAGAAAGATGTTTTTTACAAGATATTGCGAAAATATTATTTTTGCAAAGCGTTAAGTTTGTCGCAGATGAATTATTGAGTGCTGAGAGATTGTCATATTATTCTAATCAAATCATAATAGTCAAAAATGAAAGGTAATTGACAAAAAACATTAACAAGGGACTGTTGATACCTCGTTAATGGCTGGATAAAATTTAAAAATCTGTATACCGTAATATGGACTATATAATCTTTTGTTGGGGGATATAGGCCGTGAGCAAGAAAGCTAACTTAGATGAGAAGTTGCAATCAGCGTACAGGTTGCGTCAAATTCGTGAGAACATGGGATTGACACAGGAACAGTTTGCAGAGATATTAGGTATTTCAGTATCGGCATACAAAAAAGTTGAGAGCGGGGAAAATAATATTTCTTTGTCTGGTTTAAGATTATTACACAAGGAGATGAACATCTCTGCAGACCATGTTTTGTTTGGAGAAAACAAAAGTATAGAAAATACATGGGAGGCGATTTTAAATTGCTCAGAGACAGATAAGTTGTTTTTATTGCTGAGATTAATAATGTATTTTACCAAAAGCAAAAAAGGTATATTTCCTATGGCAGAAGAGCAGTCAGAAAACGATGAGGAGATTTTGCAACTTATGAGCATGTTGCAAAATAATAGAGAAGACTGATGCCACAGAAAATATTGATTGTCGAAGATAATAAGGCACATGTACAGATTTTAAATAATATAGTTCAAGAGCTGCATAGAAATATACAAGTGTATATTGCGTTTGATGTAAAGACAGCATATCAAGTAGCTTTAGAAAATTATATTAACTTGTTTTTGATTGATATTATATTGGATACAAAAAAGCCTGGAGATATATCCGGGCTAAATTTTGTAAAAGAGATAAGAGAAATCAATAAATACAAATATACACCGCTAGTTTTTATAACGTCATTGGAAGATCCCAAATTATATTCCTACAGTCAATTACATTGCTATGCGTATATAGAAAAACCATTTAATGTTGCTCGGGTGAGGGACATTATTTTGGATGCGCTGGAGTATCCGGTTAAAGAGAATAATGATAGGTATGTATATTTTAGAAAAGATGGAATTGTATATTCGAAATATATTAGAGATATTATTTACATAGAAAATAGTAGAAGAAAAATTAAGATATTTTGTGTAAATGATGAGTTAGAAATACCGTATAAGACCAGTGAAGATATTTTAAGAGAGTTGGATTCAGATTTATTTGTTCAATGTAGCAGATATTGTATAATTAATAAACGGTATATTGAGCAGATAGACTATGCCAATCGTTTCATAAAACTTAAACATATTGATAAGCCGGTAGAGATAGGTGTAATCATGCAAAAGGCATTTAAGAAGAGGCTAGAAGATGAATGATGTAGTGGCAATCATTATTTTAATTGCAGAAATATTAGCGATTCTACAATGCTTACAAATTGCATTCATGCAGGAGTTGAAGCCCGATAAATATATTATAGGGATTTTGGGGATAGATGTTATATTATACATCGCCATTAACAAAGGAATAATCCCTAAGATATATTCCATATTATTTTACATAATAGTATTTATATATTGCTATTTTAAATACGAGCAAAAAATGATTAAGACAATGATTTGTTATATTGTTGGTATATCTTTTGCTGGCTGCATTGAAGCAATAGTTGCATGTGTGTTCAATTTATTTAGGGATATTCTAGATAGCAATATCATATTGCTTCTATCAAGTTTAACAGCGTTATTTTTGGTATGTATCATTAAAAGATGTATACCAATACTAAAAGCAAATAAACTGGATAAAGGAACTAAATGGGTGTTCTGTTATATACTTCTATTTGGATTAGCATATGGTGGTCTGGTTGTCGATTATTATATGAATCAATCTTTTATAAAGTTATATGCAGTATTTATTTTATTGTTTTTAGTAGTGATAGTCTGTTACTTATATAGGTTGATGCAAGCACAGGCTGAAATTAATGTTAAAAACCATGAATTAGAACTACAGAAAATTTATGGAGGGGTATATGAGGATTTATTGCATGAAGTAAGAAGAAAACAACACGACTATAAGAATCAGTTGGGTGCTGTTCTTAGTATGCATATGGTGGCAAAATCAAAAGATGAATTGATAAAGATGCAAAGAGAATATATGAATTCTTTGCAAGTAAATCAAAAATATGACTCTATATTAACTTGTTGTAATAATACAATATTAGCCGGATATTTTTATTACAGATGCCTTTTGTGTGAAGAGGCAGGGATTACGGTTGATTATAATATAGCCGTTGATCAAGCTGACTGTTGTTTTCCGTTACATGAAATTATTGAAATATTAGGGATACTAATTGACAACGCATGTGAAAAAGTGATAGCAGATGAGTCGCTAGATAAGGGTATACGTATAGAATGTCTGGAAGAAAATGACAGAATAATGTTTTCGGTTTCTAATCCGTCAGAGTTTCTTAGTTTTGCTGAAATTAACAGGCTGTTTACAAATGGATACAGCACAAAAGGGCATAATAGAGGCCTAGGATTACCGAGATGCTTGGAATTGGCGAAAAAATATAAAACAGAAATTAAAGTACATAATTTTGAGTATAACGAAAGGAATTGGATAAAGTTTTCAATTGAAATTGTAAAATAAAGAACCACCAGTTTTAGGGAATTAAAACCGGTGGTTCCTTTTTATTTCTCTTCTAAGAGAGGGTGCTTGGGTTCGCCGAAGAAAATCATGCTGACGAAATCAAATCTGATGCCCCAATCGAACATGCGACTTCACCTCCTTACTAATATGAGATAATACTAATTGAAAAATATGTAATACGATTGTCCAATAACCAATAAGTAAATAGAAAGAGTTGGGGTAAATACATATTATTATCGAAAAGGCGGTAATAATAATTCCGGTATTCCGCTTACTTTTATGGATTTGTTCGATTGTCGCCGGAGGACGGTTTGATGAAGTGACCGGTACTAGATGATATCCCCCAATTAGGCAAAGTAGACAAGTGATGTACAATGCTTTGGGTGACAACATAACATGTTCCGCTAAAAAAATACTTCCGAAAATAAATGAAAAGCTGATTATCAGGCAGCTGGTATAATGTTGAAAGTGTAAACCGCCTCCAAATTTCCGTACTAGTAACAAAAAGAATAAGGAAACCAGATATTCCGGAACAAGATTTAAGTATATGAAGATGATAAGAAAAATACATATTTTACTAAACTCTGAGAAAAAACATTTCCAATAATATTCCTGCATCTTTTTTGCGTATTCGTCATTTTGACATTGGCTTTGGTTCATAACGATCTCCAGTTCAATTATGATGATAGTAGGAATATAAAATATAAATGATGGCTATTTTGATTTTGGGATCCAGATAAGGAATTTCATGATTTAAGTGAACAGTTTACGTGATTGTGATTGAAATGAGTAAGTTAAGTTGAATATAGAAACAGTTGATTACAAATTATTTATTAGGAAACTGGATTTGATACAATGTATATGAACTATAGATTGTAATAGAATGTGCAATAGACGGTTTTGTATGTAGTAAGGATAAAGTATGGTATTTGTGGCAAGGGGTTGATACAAATGATGGCTGTTTATAAGGAAGCAGGAGAACGTATTTTATTAGTACGAATTATGAGGGGATATACAAGAGAAGGATTGGCAGAGATGGCATCCATATCGCCCAAGTTTTTATATGAAATAGAAACCGGAAGAAAAGGTTTTTCGGCAATTGTATTATATAATATATGTAAAGCATTAAGGGTAGATTGTGATTATATACTTACCGGTAAGGAAAAGGTAAATTATGACCAGAAGTTATTAGAAGTATTAAAATTATTCAATCAAAGCCAGACAGAACGTATTAGTATGATACTAAAAGAGATATATGATTTATTATAGTTTAATTGCTAAAAATACTACTCGAGTACAAAAGTAATAAAATTACATATTTGCCTGTATAATACGGCATATCTAAAGAACAGTACCTTACTGTTCTTTTTTTGAAGCTTTATACCATTTGGATAAAACGGATTTAGAGGAAAGAGGTACAGAGTGCAGTATTATAATAAACTAATAGTTGGAAACAGAATAAAGCAATTACGAAAACAACGGCATATGACGCAGAGTAGATTGGCAGAGGAATTGGATTATACAAATGAAAGACAACTGCAGCGTATAGAAAATGGGGAAACCGGATGTACGGTTGACAAGTTAATGGAAATAGCTCAGATATTAAATATAAGTACTGATTATTTGTTGTTTGGAATTGATTTTGCCGAAAATGAGCGATTAGCAGGTGAATTAGTTGGAAAGACAGAGGGGCAAAAACTATTCATTCGTAGAATGTCTGAAGTGATATTTGAGAACATAGAATTGTTGATTTGGCAGGATAAGTAATCTCTGATGTTGATAATATTTGTTTGTTGGCATAAGCTAAATTGAACATAATTTGGCTAGGAGAGATTGCGTTTATATCATTAAATGTAGGATTTGATTTAAAATGAAGAGATTAAGAAAAAAACATGCAGGCAAGTCAAAAAATTGGGCTTGCCTGTTTTTATTATTGTGAAAAAAGTTGTGAGAAGCTAGAAAAAATGATATTCTTAAAATGTATATTCTTATGAGAAAAATAAATTTAAAAAATAAGAATATAAGCAATTAGTAGAGGAAATAATTACATATGAATAAATGGTTATACAGAACAGATAAAGGAACAATGTATCTGGGAGATTGTGAGAAAATTATTAGGGAATATAGTAAGAGTCAAGAAGAAAAAGTAAAGTTAATCTTTACGTCTCCCCCGTTTCCGCTAAATAGAGCAAAACGATATGGAAATATGACAGGAGAAGAATATTTAAAATGGTTTTCTAATTTAGCTCCGCTATTTTGCGATATTATAGCAGATGATGGCTCTATAGTAATTGAAATTGGTAATGCATGGGAAAAAGGAGTACCGGTACATTCTACCCTTCCATTAGAAACGTTATTGAAATTTAAGGAAGAAGGGAAATTATATTTATGTCAAGAATTTATTCATTATAATCCATCTGCATTACCAGCGCCTATCGAATGGGTAAATAAAAAACGTGTGCGAGTAAAAGATGCATTTACAAGAATATGGTGGATGTCAAAGACACCATATCCGAAAGCAGATAACAGGCAGGTTTTAGTACAATATAGTAAACAAATGCAAAAACTTATTGATAAACAGTCTTATAATGCAGGACGTAGACCTTCGGAACATGTGATAGGAACTAATTCTTTTAATGTAGATAATGGAGGTGCTATACCGGCTAATGTAATTATTGCTTCAAATACAGTGGGAAAAGGAATGTATTTTGATTATTGCAAGAAACATGATTTGGAAATTCATCCGGCCAGAATGCCTCATGAAATTCCAGAATTCTTTATCAACTTTTTGACTGAAAAAAATGATTTAGTATTAGATCCATTTGCTGGAAGTAACATGACAGGTGCAACAGCTGAACAGCTAGAAAGAAGATGGATCGGAATAGAAATTAATTCTACCTATGCTGAAGGTTCTAGGGGGAGGTTCCAAAAGATAAATGATTAGTAAAAAAGAAGCAGAACTTATTATTTCTAGTCAATTGGACAAGGATAGATTGAGAAAAATTATTAGAAACACTTCGGTTGTTGCATGGCGAAAGGAAATATCTGATTCACAAATAGAAAAATGGTTGCAAAATTTTGACGGACGATATTTTAATAATGTGGAAAATGAGAGAAAATTAGCGTTGTGGTTATTGGCTCATTTTACATATTTTTCATATGAGGATGTTCGGATTTTATGTAAAAACATGTTTGATCTATATTTACACGAAAAATTGTGTGATTATAGTGGAAATGATTTGGAGAATCATACCAAAGAGATTATTAAAAACACTCTTTTTGTTGGACTTGGAAATGATAGTGAAAGTGGAAATAATATTCTATATTATTTTAGACAAGAAAATGGTTTATCAAAAGAGAATTTCGAAATTGATGTAGAACGTAAGTATGAAAATCTTGTGTATGTTGATGATGTTACCATTTCGGGAAGACAAGCTATTCAGTATATAAAGTCAAGAAAGATAGATGCCAAGAATACATATGCAGCATTGCTAGTTGCTACAGAAGATGCCATTGATAAAATAAAAAAGTCAGATATAGGAGTAAAGCCAATTGCGACTATGATTTTAGACCAGAGAGATAAAGCATTTTCGGAATCGTCATATGTATTTTCTGAAAAAAGAATAATCCAGTTAAGAGAGAGAGCTAAAGATTTTTGCGAATTATATGGGAAAATAGCGATGGAAGGCTATGGATATATGATTGAGCATCCAGTAGGATTTTGTGATGGGCAGTTAATGATAAGTTTTGAATATAATACACCTAATAATACGTTACCAATATTTTGGGGAACCGGTAATGGATGGATTCCATTATTTAAACGGTATGAAAAGGTATATAGTGGAGAGGAGTATGTATTAGATGGAAGAAAATATTATTAGTAATCCGTTTGTTGGATGTACGGCACGAGATATGAAATATGATGACGTAAGAAAATATTGGTGCAGTCCATTTGAAGTTTACAAGTTGAGTGAGAACGAACTATTAACCAGTAGAACCCCAATAGTTATAGAAGGAGCCAGAGGAACTGGAAAAACGATGATATTAAAATATCTGTCGTATTCTGTTCAGAAGGAATTCATGGAGAACATGACATTTGAGGAGAAACTTGCATATTTAAACAAAAGAAGTGTTGGAATATATTTTAGATATAAAGCAGACTTTTGTAATATGTTTGATGAACTGGATTGTAATTGGCAGGATAAAGAAAGAATATTCAAGTGTTATTATGAGTTGAGTATAATTAGACAGATTATAGAAATGCTGTCTGATTTTTATCAAGGATATGATAGTGAAAAGATAGAAGAAGTGGTTTCGTCCTTCTTTGGTGTTAGTAAGAGAACATTGATTGATGTGCGTGATCACATTAATATTTGCCTTAAACAAATAGACAGGATTATTAATATATCAACTCGTGATGCATCTTGGAGAGATAAATTAATGCCTTTGCTAGAAGCTGATAATATGATTATAGAATTTATTCAAATGATAAATAATGTATGTCAGGGATGGCAGGATATGTTATTTGTTATCTTGTTGGATGAGTATGAAAATCTCGGTATGTTTCAACCAATTGTTAATACCTTAATCAAGCAGGTAGATGATACTGCTAATTTGACTTATAGATTAGGTATGCGTCCGGCAGGTATGGATAATAACAATACAACGAATGTAGCAGGTGAGTGTTTGCAAGTTGATAGAGATTTTTTGCTTCGACGTTTAGAGTATAAAACAATTAGTGAGTATAAGCAGTTTGCATTGGAAATATCAAAGAAAAGATTAGAAAATGTAGATGTCTATAAAATAAATAATCTTTGCGATATTAATACAATACTTGGAAAAAACGAGGATTTTGATGCAGAAGCAAATTCAGTAGCAAAGGGTGTAAAACAATTTAAATTATTAAAAAAATATTTTACAAAAGATGAAATGGATGATGTTATTAAGGAGTTGTCATGTGATGAGAAGTTAATGGAAATGTACAATATTCTCCGAGTATATAGAGGTGAAAATTATAAAAAAATAGGAGAACTTTGTAGAAAATATCAAACTCTTAGGGAGAAAAGACAACTTAAAACAGCTGAGGATGATTTATATAAATATCATTTGGATTACAGTAATAAATATAGAGTTGCATTGCTATATATTCTATTAGTCATTTATGGAGAAAAAAAGATGTATTATAGTGTTAATACATTTCTAAGGCTTTCTAGTGGCTCAATTAATGATTTCATTTCTTTATGTAGAAATGTATTTAAGCATATGAATTATGAAATGTTGGAAGAATTAAAACAGGGTAGCCATATAAGCTCTCAGATTCAAACATATGCTTCAATAGATACTGCCGAAGATCAGAGAAGAAAAGTAGCAATGAGTAATAGATTCGGTAGCCAAATGTATACTTTTATTGATAATATGGGAAGCATTTTTGAGGAATATCATAGAGATTTTGAAGTAAAATATCCTGAAACAAATCAATTTGCTTTTGCGAATGAAAATGAAATAAGGAATAATAAGGAACTAAATGCATATTTAGTAGAATTAATAAATTCTGGTGCAATTATACGTAAGCAAAAACGACAATTACTTTCGGTAGGTAGAATTCGAGGAGCGTTATATCAATTAAATAGAATATATGCACCAATATATCAATATTCTTATCGAACAAGGGGGGGATATAATCAAATAATTGGAGCTGTTGATTTTAAGACGATGTTAGATAGAACAGTCGATCCTAAATTATATGTTAATAATAATGCAGAATATTTACAGATTTGTTTGTTTGATTCTGTGGAGGAGGATGTAGATGAATCAACAGATTTATGATATGAAACTAGTGCCGGACAATAATGAAATTGATAAAAGGGTATACGATTACTTTATTTTAGCACCTAATATAGAAAGAAGAAGTAGAGAGTTTTTGTTAAAAGTAAAGGATTTGGGAATTATTCATAATACAGTTGTTATGGATTATGCAAATTTTCATAAAGAAATTGATAAAGACGTTGAAAAAACATTTTATGATGATTTTCAATCTATTTCAGCTACCATTATACATGCGGCAGATGATAGGGATGCAATACGGCAATTGTGTAAACTAGATATAAAAGCAGATTCTGTAGTTGCAGTTGATATAACTGGATTTAGTATTCCGAATATATTTCGTATTATGGAAGTGTTAAAGAATGGTTTTGGCATCAAACAATTAGATGTATATTATACAGAACCAAAATTTTATATATATGAATCTGGTTATTTTGATGCATATCACAAAATAATAAAAGAAAGAAAATGTATGCCTATTTTAGGGTATTATAATTCTGGTGAGAATGAAAAAGAAATATTAACTATTTTTTTGGGTTTTGATGGGGGCTTGGCGAATCAAGTATACTTTAAATTAGGGGAAGAGGGAAGAGAAATCCTGCAAACTCTTGTAGTGAATGGTTTTCCCTCATATACAGCCAAACTAAAAGATGTAAGTTTATTTAATAATGAAGACTTAATTAATAAAATAGAACGGGAAAATGTGTTATGTGCTGCAGCAAATAATCCATTTGAGACATATAACTTACTTTGTTCAGTATTAGAAAAATTCAAAGGTACGTTGATAAATATATGTACAATAGGTTCAAAACCTATGGCATTAGGAGCATGTTTATTTGCGTTAGATCATATGGATGAGGTCAAAGTAACATATCCGTTTTTTGAGAAGACGGCGTTTGATATTGAAGAAGAGGCCGGAAAAATATGGAGATATACCTTTTCTTTGTAGAAAGTAAAAATCTCATATTATTTAGTTTTTGAATTATTGAAAGTATTCTATTTTTATGTATTATCATACTTGAAAATAGGGGATTTAAAGAGGTCAAGTCACATGCGAAAGCGGTAGACTTGACCTCTTTGAATGCTTTATGAGGCAATTATCTTGGTAGAATGTATGAAAGAGTGAAAATTTTTAATTTCAAATAATTCAAATATATTAGTGAAGTTGAATTACCAATTAAAGAAGCGTATAATAAAGGATAATTTCTTATTATT
>ULNH01029498.1_pt1 | contig 32217 bp, 28 predicted proteins | sample 1951871 | NCBI WGS metagenome assembly ULNH01 (sample SAMEA4835572, study PRJEB28245) | human gut metagenome | biome: gut microbiome; material: fecal sample | place: Denmark | collected 2008 | reverse complement strand
GGACAAATAAAAACAGGAGCACCATGTAGAACAGATAGAGTTGCAAAATACAACAGACTACTAAACATAGAAGCAGAACTAGGAAGCGTTGCAATATATCCAAACAAATTAAAATAATTAATAGCGAACAATCAAGAATGAATAGTTAATAGTTATTGTTAGTTTTTTGTTATTCTATGAATGACAAAAAACTAGCATATATTATTCATTATTCGCTATTCATTAATAAAACATTGGGGTGTCGCCAAGTGGTAAGGCATCGGACTCTGACTCCGACATTTCGTAGGTTCGAATCCTACCACCCCAGCCAATAAAAATTTTTGTAGATTTTTTTCAAAGACCTGATATAACTGGATTTCAAGACCACAAAAAATTCGACAAACACAAAAACTTGAATATTTTACATAATTGGTGTATAATATAAGTAATTGCGAAAGCAATAATATATTGTTTGAGGAGAAAGATATTTATGACAACAACTCAAAAAGAATGTTCTAGGGCTACTTTGGAAGCATTATACTGTGTAGAATATAATGCTACTGTAAGAGAAATTGCTGAAGAGTTTGGCATATCCAAGAGCACTGTATACCTTGATCTAACCCAAAGAATACCTTGTAATTTGAAACTTTTACGCAAACAGGTTAGAGATGTTCTGGATAAGAATAAGAAGGAACGGTCTTATAGAGGTGGTATGGCAACGCAGAAAAAGTATCTGGAAATTAAACAGGCTAAGGAAGAGTAATACTCTTCCTTATATATTTGAAAACAAAAAATTTTTAAGCCATTTTTAAGCTGTTTTAAATATAATTACTAATTACAAAAATTATTAAATATGGGATTACTCCACTATTGTAAAATTAAAATAAATAAGATATAATGTACAAATGGTAATTTTATAAAGATACCTATTAAAACAGAAAGAGGAATATAATGAAAGAAGTTATACATATAGGAATTGACGTTGGTTCAACAACTGTTAAAGTTGTAGTTATGAATCACAATTTAGAAGTATTATATACAACATATAAAAGACATTTTTCAGACACAAAAAATACAGTTTGTAACTGTTTAGAAGAATTAGTCAATAAGTTTGAAAATTATGATATGACAATAGCTTTAACAGGTTCAGGAGCTTTATCAGTATCAGAATTTTTAGGCTTACCATTTATACAAGAGGTTGTTGCTTGTAAAAGAACAGTTGAAAAATATATACCACAAACTGATGTAGTAATAGAACTTGGAGGAGAAGATGCTAAAATAATATATTTTGGAAAGTCTATTGAACAAAGAATGAATGGAACATGTGCAGGAGGTACAGGAGCATTCTTAGATCAAATGGCAACTCTTTTAAATACAACTACACCAGGATTAAATGAACTTGCAAAGGATTATAACACAATTTATCCAATAGCTTCAAGATGTGGAGTTTTTGCAAAAACAGATATACAACCATTATTAAATGAAGGCGCTGCAAAAGAAGATATTGCTGCATCTATATTTCAAGCGGTTGTAAACCAAACTATCTCAGGACTGGCTTGTGGTAGACCGATAAGAGGGAATGTTGCATTTTTAGGCGGTCCTCTAAGTTACTTATCTGAGTTAAGAAAAAGATTTATAGAAACCTTAAAACTAGCTCAAGATGAAATAATAGTACCAAAAGATGCTCATCTGCTAGTAGCAAAAGGTGCAACACTAGATTCCATAAATTACAATCCAATCTCAATTGAAAAATTAAAAAGTAAAATAGAATTATTAAAGAATTATTATGATACAACATCAAATTCCTTAAAGCCTTTATTTACAATAGAAAGCGAATATAAAGAGTTTAAAGAAAGACATAGCAAACATACTGTACCAAAGAAAGAATTAGATAAATTTAGTGGAGACTGTTTCCTAGGAATCGATGCAGGCTCAACAACAAGTAAAATAGTTTTGATAGATAATGAGGCAAATCTATTATACTCTTCATATAAAAACAATGAAGGAAAGCCACTTCAAACAGTCATAAATATGCTAAAAGATTTATATAGTGTGTTACCTAAAAAAGCAGTTATAAGATATGCTGGCTCAACAGGGTATGGAGAAAAATTAATACAAACTGCTTTGAGCTTAGAGCTTGGAGAAATTGAAACAATAGCACATTATACAGCAGCTAAGAAGTTTATGCCTAATGCTACAAGTATTGTAGATATTGGTGGACAAGATATGAAATACATAAAAATAAAAGACGGTGCTATTGATAATATAATGCTAAATGAAGCCTGTTCATCTGGCTGTGGTTCATTTATTGAAACCTTTGCAAAGAGTTTAAATTTAAGCATTGAAGAATTTGTAGAAGAGGCAATAAAGTCAAATAAACCAGTAGATTTAGGTTCAAGATGTACAGTATTTATGAATTCAAAAATAAAACAGGCACAAAAAGAAGGCTATAAGGTAGGAGATATTTCAGCAGGACTTTCATATTCAGTTATAAAAAATGCAATTCAAAAAGTTATGAAAATTAGAGATGTTGAAACTTTAGGAAATTCAATTGTTGTACAAGGTGGAACCTTCTATAATGATGCTGTTCTAAGAGCTTTTGAATTAATAGTAGGAAAAGAGGTCATAAGACCTGATATTGCAGGACTTATGGGGGCATATGGAATAGCAGTGTTAGCTAAAGAAGAATTTGAGGCTAAAAACGATAAGCAGTATATTTCAAAAATTACAAAAAATGAAGAATTAGATAATTTAAAAATAACAGTTCTACATACAAGATGTCATGGATGTGAAAATAATTGCTTACTGACAGTTAATGAATTCTCAACAGGAAAAAAATTTATAACAGGAAACAGATGTGAAAAAGGAGCCGGAATAGAAAAAAGCAAGACGCAGCTTCCTAATTTGTATAAATACAAATATCAAAGGTTGTTTGGCTATAAACCATTAGATGAAGAGGATGCAAAACGTGGAACAATAGGAATTCCAAGAGTTTTAAATATGTATGAGGATTATCCTTTCTGGTTTACACTATTTACAAATTTAGGGTTTAGGGTAATCTTGTCAGAAAAGAGCGATAGAAAAACATATGAAAAAGGTATGGAATCAATGCCATCAGAATCAGTATGCTATCCAGCAAAATTAAGTCATGGACATATTGTAAGTTTAATTAATCAAGGAATAAAAACCATATTTTATCCATGCATGATGTATTCAAGACAAGAGGATAGTGAAGCAAACAATAAATACAATTGTCCAATAGTTATCTCATATTCAGAGGTTTTAAAAAACAATGTAGAGGATTTAAATAAAAAAGGAATAAGATTTATCAATCCGTTCTTACCTTTTGACAAACAAGAACTAGTAAAAAGACTTTATGAATTGGAGGATTTTAAAGAATATAGCTTTACAAAAAAGGAGCTAAAAAAAGCCGTACAAAAGGCTGAAGAGGAATATCAAAGATATAAAGCAGATATAAGACAAAAAGGAGAAGAGGCTTTAAAATATATTGAAGAAAACAATCTAAAAGGAATAGTACTAGCAGGTAGACCATACCACATAGATCCAGAGATAAATCACGGAATTGATACAATGATAACCTCACTTGGATTATGTGTCTTATCAGAAGATAGTGTGGCACATCTATCAACAGTACAAAGACCAATAAGAGTTGTAGACCAATGGGTATTTCATTCACGACTATACAGAGCAGCAGATGTTGTAGGAAGAAATAAAAATTTGGAATTGGTGCAATTAAACTCATTTGGTTGTGGCGTAGATGCTGTTACAACAGATCAGGTGGAAGAAATTTTATCAAGTTTTGGAAAAATGTACACGTTGATTAAAATTGATGAAGTAAACAATCTAGGAGCAATTAGAATAAGAATACGTTCTTTAATTGCAAGTATGAATAAAAGAAATAAGGTACAACCAAAATGTTGTGGCAATTATGAAATACAAAAAGTAGAATTTACAAAAGATATGAAAAAGGACTATACCATTTTAATACCACAGATGTCGCCAGTACATTTTGAAATGTTTGAAGTAGTTTTGCAATCAGAAGGTTACAAGGCAAAACTTTTAAGAGAATCTACTCAACATACAGTAGAAGCAGGTCTAAAATATGTTAATAATGATGCATGTTATCCATCGATACTAACAATTGGGCAATTAATTGAAGAGGTGGAATCTGGAAAATACGATGTAAATAAACTAGCATTAATGATGTCACAAACAGGTGGAGGATGTAGAGCAACAAACTACATAGGCTTTATCAGAAAAGCATTAAGAGATGCAGGATATCCAAATATACCAGTAATCTCCTTCAATTTTGTTGGACTTGAAAAGAATTCAGGCTTTAAAATAACCTTACGTTTAGTTAAAAAGTTAGTAAAAGCTACAATTTATGGTGATTTACTACAAAAATTATTACACAGAAACAAGGCTTATGAAGTAAACAAAGGTGAAACAGAAAAATTATATTACATATGGCTAGAAAAATGTAAGAAGTTAGTAATTGAAACATCTATTAAGGAATTTAATCAAAGCTTATATGAGATGGTTAATGACTTTGAAAAGATAGAACTTAATACCTTAAAAGAAAAACCAAAAATAGGTATTGTAGGAGAAATATTAATCAAATATCATCCTTTCGGAAATAATTATTGCACAGACCTTATAGAAAAAGAAGGGGCAGAAGTTATAATGCCAGACTTAATGGGGTTTGTAAAATATATAATAATGAACAGTATTGTGAAAGTAAAATTGTTGGGAAGCGGGAAAATTAGTGCTCCAATATATAAAATGGCTTTAAATATGATAAATAAAATAGAAAAGGACTATAAACAAGCACTAGTAAATTCAAGCAAAGGTTACCTACCACCATGCAATATAGAAGAATTAGCAGAAAAGGTGGAGGGCATATTGTCAACAGGAAATCAAACAGGAGAAGGTTGGATACTAACAGCTGAAATGCTAGAGTTTATGCAACACGGAATACAAAACATAGTATGTTTACAACCATTTGCATGTTTACCAAATCACGTAGTAGGAAAGGGTGTAATAAAAACAATAAGGAACAAATATCCAGAAGCAAACATTGCCGCAATTGACTATGACCCAGGAGCAAGTGAAAGTAACCAAATAAACAGAATAAAACTACTACTAACAATAGCAAAAGACAATATAAAGCTAAAAGAGAAAAGAAAGATAATAGAAATAGAAGAAAATAAAAAAGAAAAAGAAACAGCAAAATTGAAGCATAATTAGTATTTTAAATAATAGGACGTGCAATGCACGTCTTAAATTTTATAGATAAAATAAGTTTTAATAATAATTATGTTTACAACATAAGGTTACATATGTTATAATAATAAAGCATTAAGTTATAACAACTATATATTAAAAAATTTTAATGTATAGAAAATTTTGAAGTTTTGTTAAATGCTCTAAATTTAGGAGGGAAAATTTTAATGAGTAAAGGCATACGGTCAAATTTTTATGCAGACATTATGTCCATGCATCAAGAAGTAACAGGTTCATGCAATTTGGTAGTTGTAAAATTTCCAAATGGAGAAACAACTAAATTCATGGTGGACTGTGGACTTTTCCAAGAAAAAGAACATTATGAAGACAATGACAAAATAATTTGTAAACCAGAAAACCTTGAATTTGTACTGATTACACATAACCACATAGATCATACTGGTAGATTACCTTTTTTGATAAAGAAGGGGTATGCTGGGAAAATCTATACAACAAACATCACGGCAGATTTGCTTCCTTTAGCGTTATATGATAGCTATCGGGTTCTTAATGATCTTGCAAAAAGAAAGAATACTACTCCACTTTACACGTTAGCAAATGTTGAGAAAACCATAGAAAAGGCTTTGGGTTGTAATTTCAATGAAGCAGTAAAAGTAACACCAAATATTGAAGTGACTTTTTTAAAAAATGGGCATCTAATAGGTGCTGCAATCATTTTGGTAAAAATCTCTTATCCTGGTTATGAAGACATTAATCTTTTATTTACAGGAGATTATAACAACAAAAATCTTTTCTTTGATGTTGAACCACTTCCATTGGATGTAAGAAAGCTACCACTTACTGTGATACAAGAATCCACATATGGATATGTTGATTCTAATAAAACAGAAGTTGTATATGAGAAAAATGTACTAAAAGCAATTAATGAAGGTAAAACAGTAATTTCACCTGTTTTTTCTTTAGGAAGAGCTCAAGAAATTTTGTACGTTCTCAAGCAAATGCAAAAGCAAGGAAAGCTTTCTACTTCAATTCCAATCTACTTTGATGGGAAACTTGCAATTCAGTATACAGAAATCTTTCTCAAGAAAAAGATTGGAATAAAACCTGAAATGGTGAATTTCCTACCAGAGAATTTGGTATATGTGGATAAAACAACGAGGGGAAGCATTATACTAGACAGGAGCACAAAAATTATTGTAACAACATCAGGAATGGGCTCATATGGACCGGCTCAATTGTATATTCCTACATTTTTGCTAACAAAAAATGCTCTAATTCACTTTACTGGATATACTGCAGAGGGAAGCTTAGGGAGAACTTTAAAGGAGGCAGAACAGGGAGAAGTTGTGAATATATTTGGCTTATCACTTGTAAAAAGAGCTGATGTCGAATATACTTCAGAATATTCTGCACATGCAAAAGCTGATGAAATGATAGAGTTTTTAAAACAGTTTGATAACTTAAATCTTGTTTTAGTAAACCATGGACAATCAGATGTAAAAGAAACCTTTGCAAAACGTATTTTGAATGAAATTAAAACAAAATATGTTGGAATACTTGGAAGCGGATACTTGTTTAGAGTAAGCAACTATGGATTAATAAAGACAATGGGAACAAAATTCGAATAAAAAAGGGGGCAATAGCTCCCTTTTTATTTATAAAGAAATTAAAAATAAATAGAAATATTAGCAAACAAATTTTCTGAAATCTATTGACAAATAAAAATAAAAGATATAAAATATCTGCGAACAAGGTTTCGGGAGGTTTAGTATGATATCTACTTTACATATAAAAAATATAGGAATTATTGATGATTTATCAATAGATTTTAATGAAGGTTTTAATGTATTGACAGGTGAAACAGGAGCGGGCAAAACCTTAATTATAAGCTCTTTAGGAATAATTGCAGGCGGTAGATTTTCAAAAGAAATGATAAGAAAGGGAGAAGAACATTCGTTAATAGAAGTAAATATTTTTTACCCACAAAGTGAATATGCAGAAGATGGAAACATAATTGTATCTAGAGAGATGTATTTAAATGGCAGAAACACTTGTAAAATAAATGGTAAATTAGTAACGGTTGCAGAATTAAAAAGTGTTATGAGCAAAATAATTGATATACACGGACAACACGATAATCAAAATTTATTAAATAATATGCAACATATTTACTACTTAGATGGTTTTATAGGTGAAGAATTAAAAGAAATAAAGAAGGAATATCAAGAAGACTTTAATAAATTTAACGATATTAAAAATAAGTTTAAAGGCAACTATGGGGACAATATTGAAAAAGAGAGGAGATTAGATTTATTAAGATATCAGTATAAGGAAATTGATGGTGCTAATTTAAGAATAGGTGAAGACTTAGAATTAAAGGAAAAACACAAAATTATGATGAACAGCGAAAAACTAAGGGAAAACTTGAAAATAATAGATGAAAGCATTAATTCAAATGCAATTGAATATATATCTAATTCAATTAGATGTTTGGAAAAAATAGAAAGCTATGGAGAAACATATAAGAATAAACTTAATGAATTAAAGAATATATATTATGAATTGCAAGAAACAGCAAGAGATTTAGGCTCACTAAAAGATGAAACAGATTTTAATGAATATGAAAGAGACGAAGTGGAAAGAAGACTTGACATTATATTTTCACTAAAAAGAAAATATGGAAATACTATTGACGAAATATTGGAATATAAAGACAAGTTGGAAAATGAAATAAAAGAAATTGAAAACTTAGAAGAAACAAATAAAAAACTAAGACTAGAACAAAAACAAGTAGAAAGCAAAATGAAAAAACTATGTGATAAAATGCAAGAAATTAGAAGTAAAAATGGGCAAGCTTTAGCAGAAAGGATAAACAAAGAATTAAAAGATCTAGAGATGCCAAATGTAAAATTTAATATAAAAATTGAAAAACAAGACAATTATACTATAAATGGAAATGATAAGGTTGAATTTGTAATATGCACAAATGTAGGTGAAGAATATAAAGAACTTGTAAAAATTGCATCTGGAGGAGAAATGTCCAGAATAATGCTTGCAATAAAAACTGTTCTTGCAGATATAGATGAAGTACCTATATTAATATTTGATGAAATTGATACTGGAATAAGTGGAAAAGCATCAAAAGCAGTAGCAGAAAAAATGAAAATAATATCTAAAAAACGCCAAATACTTTGCATTACACATTTACCAGCAATTGCTGCACAAGGTGAAAGCAACTACTATATATACAAAGAAATAAAAGATGATAAAACAAAAACAAATATAAAACAATTAAATGAAGAAGAAACAATATATGAAATAGCTCGAATTTCAAATGGAGATATAACAGAAGTAGCAATAGAAAATGCGAAAGAATTAAGAAAAGTATGTTAGCTAATCTTGCAATATTCTAAAAAATGTTATATTATTATTGCTCAGGGAGGAAAAAATGGATTTATCTAACGAGAACGTAATTCACATAAAAGATGAAGAGGTAGAATATTTACAATTTAGAAGATTATTAGAATATAAAGACAAGTTAATACACGCTTTTACAATTGGAATAGAAAACGATTTTAGAATGCCACTATATAATAGCCCTAACAACATTTTATCAAAGGAACAAATAGAAAAGAACAAAATAAGCTATAAAAAAATATGCAAAAGTATTGGAATTGATTATAATAATGTAGTAAAAACAAACCAAGTTCATAAAGATGTAATAAAAAAAGTTGAGTATAAAATTAATATAGAAGAACCAGATTTCTTTGAAAAAATATATGAGGGAACAGACGGATTTGTAACAAATAAAAAAGACTTAGCTATATGTACAACAAATGCAGATTGCATTATTTTAATGATGTATGATGCTAAAAAAAATGTGATAGCAAATGTTCACTCTGGATGGAAAGGAACTATACAGAAAATTGCAGCGAAAACTATAGATAAAATGCAAGAGGAGTATAATTGTAATCCACAAGATATTATTTGTTGTATTAGCCCAAGCATAAGAAAATGTCATTTCGAAGTTGATAAAGATGTAAAAGACAAATTTGAACAAATTTTTCCTAACATCAAAGAAAAAATAGAACAAAAAAATGAAAAATGGCATATTGATACAGTTAAAATAAATACAGATATGTTAAAAGAAAAGGGAGTAAAGGCTGAAAATATAATAGATTCTAAGATTTGCACTGTATGCAATTCAGAGCTAATTCATTCATACAGAGGAAGTAAACATCATAATGGATTAGAAATAGGAATAATAGAACTAAAATAAGCAAAGATTTAAATAATTGTCAAATAAAGACAGATGTGATATAATTATATTAATTTCCGGAAGGATAATTAAGAAAGGGTTTATACTATGACGACATTACAAACTGAAGAAAAAGTACGGAGAATAACTAAACTCACACTGTCTACAGAAGACATATCATATGACAAGTTACTACAAGATAAAATGCTTTTCCTTGAGTCAAATAATCAAGGAAGCTGGGTAGTACTAACACTTCATAATGATATGTGTAATAATCTTGACAAAGGAATAGAACTTCAAAACAAGATTGCCCATCAAATAGGCATAAACTTTAAAAAAGTAGACTATAAAGAAATGGGTGATTGGTTTCAAATACTCGTAAGGGTAAACAATTAACAATCCTTTCAAAACACTAGTCAACAGACTGGTGTTTTTTTATTGTATAGGATATGTAACAATTGAAATTATTCTAAAAATTTGATAAAATATCTACGGTATTATTTTATAGAAGGTGATTATATATGGAAGAGAAAAAATTTATTATTAAAGACGACAATGCAAAAAAATACATATTTTGCATATCTAATTGGATTAAAGAGCAAATTAATAAAGCAAATGCTAAAGGAGCTGTATTAGGTATGAGTGGAGGAGTTGATTGTAGTACTGTTGCACGCTTATGCCAAGAGGGAAATGTCAATACACATTTAATTTTAATGCCATATGGAGAAAATAAAGATTGTAATGATGCAATGGAATTAATAGACAAATTCAATTTTGAATATCATACTTTTAATATAAAACCAGCTGTGAATGATTTAGAAATACATAAAGCACAAGGTGAATATCAAAATATTGAACTAGCGAAAGCAAATATAATGCCTCGTGTAAGGATGACTTATCTTTATCAATATGCTCAATTAAATAATTTTTTGGTAATAGGAACAGGCAATCTATCTGAACGTACAGTAGGTTATTTTACAAAGTGGGGTGATGGAGCATATGATATAAATCCTATTGCTAATATCACTAAAAGAGAAGTATATATATTAGCAAAACATCTACAAGTTCCAGATAGGATACTAAACAAAAAACCATCAGCAGGACTTTGGGAGGGACAAACTGATGAAGGTGAAATGGGAATAACATATGACCAAATAGATGAGTTTATACTAAATGGAACATCTGGAAATAGTGAAATAGATGAAAAGATACAAGAAAAGAAAAATAGAAATATGCATAAAATAGAACCAATTTCAACATTTAAAGGTTAGAAAGGAAAAAATATGAAAAAGATTGTAATAATTACAGCAATGAAGGAGGAACTTGAAGCAATTAAAAACAAATTTGAAAAAGTAGAAGAAAAGCAATTAAAGGACTTGACCTTTTTTGAAGGACAAGCAAATGGTAAAGAATACATTCTAGTAAAATGTGGAGTAGGTAAAGTAAATGCAGCAAGAGTAACACAAATTTTAATAGATAACTTTGATATTGAATATATTATAAATATAGGAATAGCAGGTTCATTAAATGATGAATTAGAAATAGGAGATATTGTAATAGGTAAAAACTTAGTACAGCATGATTTTGATATAACAGCATTCGGACATGAAAAGGGATATATAACAGATACAGGAAGAGTTTTCCAAAGTAATGAAAATCTAATTAAAAAATATAGCAAAAAAAATTCAGACTATAATATTATTATTGGAACAATAGCATCAGGAGATATATTTTGTAATCAAGTAGCAATGAAAGAAAAAATAAGAAGCAAATTTGGAGCTGATTGTGTTGAAATGGAAGGTGCAGCAATTGCGCAAGTGGCTACTCTAAACAAAATTCCATTCATAGTAATACGCTCAATTTCTGATAAACCAAATGGAAGAAACCATATAGATATTGAAAAATTTATAAACATGGCCTCAAAAAGATGTGCGGATTTAGTGATTGAGCCTACTATTCACCCTTAATCTACTAAATTCTTGTCCAATCTCGATAAAACTACTTGCATTTTAAACAAAAATATAGTAAAATAATAAAGGTAAAAATTACCTTTTACTTAGCTTAATAGAAAAATCCGACTTTAAGTTCAGTTTAAGGCAAATATATTAAAAAGGAGGAATACAAGATGACTAAAGAAAGAAAGCAAGAAATTATTAAGAATTTCGGTAGAGATGAAAAAGATACAGGTTCATCAGAAGTACAAATTGCACTTTTAACTGAAAGAATTAATGAACTAACAGAACATTTAAAAGTACACAAAAAAGATAATCATTCAAGACGTGGACTTTTACAAATGGTTGGTAAAAGAAGAAATTTATTAAACTATTTATCTAAAAACGATTTACCAAAATATAGAGAAGTAGTTGAAAAATTAAATTTAAGAAAGTAATGACAAAGGCGGATAAATTCCGCCTTGTTGTGCTATTTTAAGATAAAATATTATGGAAAGTAGCTTGCAAAATGTATTCTAAACTAGAATATATTTTAGAGGTTACTTCATAATAAAGTTATCTTAAAAAATATTATTAGAAAATTAAACTGTATCTTAGTTTTCAAAAAGAGAAAGGGAGAGAAAATTATGTTTAAAACATATTCAATGGAATTAGCAGGAAGAACACTTACAATTGAAACAGGAAAACTAGCAGAATTAGCCAATGCTAATGTGCTAGTAAGATATGGCGATACAGTTGTTATGGTGAATGTCGTAGCATCTAAAGAGCCAAGAGAAGGAATAGACTTTTTTCCATTATCAGTAGATTATGAGGAAAAGATGTATGCAGTAGGTAAAATACCAGGAGGATTCACAAGAAGAGAAGGAAAAGCAGCAGATAAAGCAATATTAGTATCAAGAGCAATTGACAGACCAATAAGACCACTTTTCCCAAAAGATTTTAGAAACGATGTTGTAGTTACAGCAACAGTATTATCAGTAGAAATAGATTGCTCACCAGAGGTATGTGCAATGATAGGTACATCAGTAGCGCTTTCAATATCAGATATACCTTTTGGGGGACCAACAGCAGCAGTTAAAGTTGGCTATGTTGATGGAGAATTTGTAATAAACCCAACATTAGAACAAAGAAAAAAATCAGAACTTGATTTATTAGTTGCAGGAACAATGGACAAGATTGCTATGATAGAAGCTGGTGCAAAAGAATTACCAGATGATAAAATGTTAGAAGCAATAAAAGCAGGGCATATAGAAATTAAAAAAGTTTGCGAATTTATTTCAAAAATAAAAGAAGAAATAGGAAAACCAAAATTTGAATATAAATCATTTGAAGTTGATCATGATATTTATGAAGAGATTGAAACAAACTTCTATGATAGAATGTACAAAGATGTACAAGCTCTTGATAAAGAAACACGTGATAGCAATATGGATAAATTAGCTGAAGATGTTAAAGCATATTTTGTAGAAAAATACGGAGAAGAAAGAGCTGAAGAAATAAAAACAGATATAGCAGATAGTTTATATAAATTAGAAAAAAAATCTGTAAGAGCAATGATACTAAATGAGCATAAAAGACCAGATGGACGTAAAATTGATGAAATAAGACCACTTTCATGCGAAGTAGGAATTTTACCACGTGTACATGGTAGCGCTGTATTTACAAGGGGGCAAACACAAGTTATGTCTGTTGCGACACTTGGAATGACGACAGACGAACAATTGCTAGATGGATTAGATGAAGAATCATCAAAAAGATATATTCACCAATACAATTTCCCAGGATATAGTGTTGGTGAAGCAAAACCAGTAAGAGGACCTGGAAGAAGAGAAATAGGACACGGAGCATTAGCAGAAAGAGCCCTAGTTCCAGTAATTCCAAGCCAAGAAGAATTTCCTTATACAATAAGAGTTGTATCAGAAGTTTTAAGTTCAAATGGTTCAACTTCACAGGCAAGTATATGTGGAAGTACATTAGCGTTGATGGATGCAGGAGTTCCAATAAAAAACCCAGTAGCAGGAATATCTACAGGATTAGTAACAGATAGTGAAAATCCATACAACTATATAATGCTTACAGATATACAAGGATTAGAAGATTTCTTTGGAGATATGGACTTTAAAGTTGGCGGAACCAAGAATGGTATAACAGCAATACAAGTAGATATAAAAGTAGATGGATTATCATATAAAATAATAGAAGAAGCTTTTGCAAGAACAAAAAAAGCACGTCAATATATTTTAGATGAAATAATGCTAAAACAAATTGCAGAACCTAGAAAAGAAGTTTCTAAATACGCACCAAAAATATTAACAATGAAAATTGACCCAGAGAAAATAAAAGATGTAATTGGAACAGGCGGAAAAGTAATTAACAAAATAATTGACGAAACAGGTGTGAAAATTGACATTTCTGAAGATGGTAATGTAGTAGTTTACTCTATAGATAAAGAAGCAGCTCAAAAGGCAATAAATAGAATTGAAAATATTGTAAGAGAAATAGAAGTTGGAGAATACTATGATGGTGTTGTTACCAAGATAATGCCATTTGGAGCTTTTGTAGATTTAGGCGGAGGAAAAGAAGGATTACTTCATATTTCAAAAATATCAAAGGAAAGAGTAGCAAAGGTTGAAGATGTATTAACAGTAGGAGATAGGGTAATTGTAAAGGTGCTAGATATTGACAAACAAGGTAAAATAAGCTTAAAGAAAATAGGGGAACAATCTGAATAATTGTGTATATAATAAAAATTATTATATAAAAATGTGTAAGGGGCGAACAATGTTCGCCTACACTTCGAAGAAATTGCTAAAATATAAAACATAAATAATACAAAATGCTTCGAAATTTAATAAGGGAGGAAAACATATGAACGTAACAATTTTAGGAAAAGATGTATCAGCAACAGAGGCAATAAAAGACTATGTAAATAAGAAAATGGACAGAATTGAAAAATATTTTGGAGAGGACTTTGATGTATCAATAACATTTAGAGCAGAAAGAAATGAACAAATTGCAGAAATGACAGTAAAATCAGTAACAGGTACATTTAGAGCTGTAACAGCCCACAATGATTTATATGCATCAATTGACAAGGACTTAGACATAATTGAAGGTCAAGTTAGAAAAATGAAAACAAAAAAAGATAAAGCAAACAAAGAGGATTCAATTAAAAACTTACCAGTAGATTTACCAGAAAGAGAAATAGAAGGCGAAATAATCAAAACAATATATTATGATTTAAAGCCAATGACACCAGAAGATGCAATTTTAAAATTACAGGAAAAACCAACAGATAGATTCGTAACATTTATAAATTCAGAAACAAATAAAGTTAATGTACTATTTAAATTAAAGGATAATAAAAATTTTGGTCTATGTGAACCAGACGTTTAAAAACGAGAAATAAGCATTGTATTGCATTGCTAAATCTAAGTCAAAAAATGCTTAATATGCAAGAGTATACCTCTGATCTTTTGCTTCGATTTGCCTAGCAATACTCGCTTCTTTTTCATTTCTTATTCCAATTTGAAAGGAGAAATATATGTATTGGGATGAAAAGGTTGTTCAAAAATTAGAATGGAATGGGGAAATCAGTAATTTTGAAGAAAAACAAAAAATTGCTGATAAAATTGCAATTCTCGCCAAAGATGGAGATGTAATTGGTGTAGGTTCTGGGTCAACTAGTTTTTTAGCAATACAAGCAATTGCTAAAAGAATGAAGGAAGAGAACTTAAATATAAAAGCTATACCAACATCAAGAGAAATTGAAATGGTTTGTAAGTATTTAGGTATTCCTGTGGAAAATTTAATTACTGCAAAACCTGATTGGTGTTTTGATGGAGCAGATGAGGTAACACCAGAAAAATGGCTTGTTAAGGGAAGAGGAGCAGCAATGTTTAGAGAAAAGCTAAATATTGCAAATGCTAAGAAAACATATATTTTAGTTGACAGTAGCAAATTTGTTGAAAAGCCTTGCGAGAGATTTCCAATCCCAATAGAAGTTTTTCCAGACAGCGTATATTCAGTAAAAGAAAAATTATTTGAATTAGGTGCTAAGTCAGCTGATATCCGCTTAGCGAAAAAGAAAGATGGACCTGTAATAACTGAAAATGGAAATTTAATAATAGATACAAAATTTGAAAATGTTGATGAAAACTTTGAGGCAAAGTTAAAACAAATTATCGGTGTAATTGAAACAGGACTATTTATTGGATATAATGTAGAAATTGTAACTTAAAAAACAAGAGACTCAACTCTGAGTCTCTTGTTTGCATAATATTCAAATTTAATATAATTTGAACTAAAATTCACAATTTTTTGGTGTTCTTGCAAAAGGTATTACATCACGAATATTTTGCATACCTGTTAAATACATCATCATTCTTTCAAAACCTAAACCAAAACCACTATGTCTCGCACTTCCATATCTTCTTAAATCTAAGTACCACCAATAATCCTCTTCCTTCATACCATTTTCTTTTATCTTATTTAATAATATATCTAAGTTGTCTTCTCTTTGACTACCACCAATTATTTCTCCAATTCCAGGAGCTAAAAGGTCAACTGCTGCAACTGTTTTTCCATCTGGATTAAGCTTCATATAAAAAGCTTTTATTTCTGCTGGATAGTCTGTTACAAATACAGGCTTTTTAAATAATACTTCACACAAATATCTTTCATGTTCTGTTTGTAAATCTGAACCCCAATGTACAGGAAATTCAAAATTATCATTATTTTTTTCTAATTCCTTAATTGCATCTGTATATGTTATTCTAGCAAAATCAGAATTTACAACATTGTGAAGTTTGTCTAATAATCCTTTGTCAATAAAATTATTGAAGAATTCCATTTCTTCTGGGCAATGTTCTAACACATAATTAATTATATATTTAATCATATCTTCAGCTAAACACATATCATCATTTAAATCTGCAAAGCATATTTCAGGCTCAATCATCCAAAACTCTGATGCATGCTTTACTGTATTTGAGTTTTCTGATCTAAAAGTTGGACCAAAAGTGTAAACATTTCTAAAAGCAAAAGCAAATGTTTCAACATCTAATTGTCCACTTACTGTAAGATGCGCAGGCTTTCCAAAAAAGTCTTTTGAATAATCAACTTTGCCATTTTCCAATTTTGGTACATTGTTCATATCTAAAGTAGAAACATTAAACATTTCTCCAGCACCTTCACAATCACTAGAAGTAATTATTGGTGTGTGAACGTATACGAAATCTCTTTCTTGGAAAAATTTGTGTATTGCATAAGACAAAACAGAGCGAACTCTAAATACTGCATTAAAGGTATTTGTTCTTGGACGTAAATGTGCTACAGTTCTTAAATATTCAAAAGTATGTCTCTTCTTTTGAAGTGGATAGTCTAAGCTTGCTAAAAATTCAATCTCAATATTTGTTGCTTTAATTTCAAATGGTTGTTTAGTACCTTCAGTTTTAATAAACTTGCCAACTACTTTTATTGAAGAGCTAATAGGAAGTTTGCAAATATCAATAAAATTATCTAATGTATTATCAAAAACAACTTGTACGTTTTTAAAGAAACTACCATCATTTAACTCTAAGAAACCAAAAGTTTTTGAATCTCTAACAGTTTTTACCCAACCTTCAATTGTAACCTCCTTATCTACAAAATTGTTTGTGTTTGTGAATAAATCTTTGATTTTTTCCATACTAAAAATCCCCCTTTTTAAATTTTATTTGCAGTAAGAACAAAAAAGTCCTCTGCAACATATGCAGGGACGAATACAATTCGCGGTGCCACCCAGCTTAAGCATCAAAAAAATAATGCTTCACTTTTTTAATATGCTTCCAATGTGTTTCACTTTGTAATGTTTGCTAAAAGGGCTTTCAGCCCATGACCCTTACTCTCTACTAGTAACCTTTTACAGCTTTGCATTGTACTAACGCATTTCAAATATCTATTATTTTATAATATTATTAACATAGTTGTCAAGTATTATCAACAAAAAACAATAAAACAGTGAAGGTTTAGCTTTTTAGTAAAATTAATATACTTTTGCAAATATAAAAAAAAAATGATATAATTTACGTGGGTAAAATATTATTAAAGGAGGAACCTTTATGGAGTATAATAATGAACAATTCTTAAAAGTTCTAAACAAACAATATCCAAACATAAGCAAAGCATCTGAAGAGATAATAAATTTACAAGCAATTTTAAATTTACCAAAAGGAACAGAACTATTCTTAAGTGATATTCATGGAGAATATGGCTCTTTTTCACACATCTTAAACAACGGTTCTGGAATTATAAAAAGTAAAATTGAAGAAATTTTTATGAACCAGATAACAGAACACGAAAGAAGGACACTTGCAACATTAATATATTATCCAGAAGAGAAATTGAAAATGGTAAAATCGGAAGTTGAAAATTTAGACGAGTGGTATAGTATAACATTATACAGACTCGTAAAAATTGCACTAGAAGTTAGTTCAAAATATACAAGATCAAAGGTTAGAAAAGCAATGCCAGATGGATTTGATTATATAATTGATGAATTACTACATTTGCAAGCAGCAGGACCTGATAAAGAACAATATTATAGACAAATAATAAAATCAATAATTGAATTGGATAGAGCAGATGAATTTATTGTTGCTATGTCAAAACTAATAAAAAGGATGGCAATAGATCATTTACATGTGGTAGGAGATATATTTGATAGAGGACCAGATGCAAAACAAGTTTTAAATACCTTAATGGATTTCCACAGTTTAGATATTGAATGGGGAAATCATGATATATTATGGATGGGAGCCGCATGGGGAAACGAAGCTTGCATAGCAAATGTAGTTCGAATATGCAGTAGATATGATAATACAGATACTTTAGAGGATGGATATGGCATAAACGTTAGACCTCTTGCAACATTTGCATTAGAAACATATAAAGATGATCCTTGTATTAATTTTAAACCCAAAGTATTTGATTATAAAATGTATTTAAAACAAGATGAAGAAACAATATCTAAAATACATAAAGCAATTTCTATAATACAATTTAAGGTGGAAGGAAATCTTATAAAAAAACATCCAGAATATAAAATGGGTAATAGATTGTTTCTAGACTGTATAAACTATAATAAAGGAATTGTAGAAATTAATGGAAAAAAATATGAATTAAATGATAAAAATTTTCCTACAATTGATCCAAAAGACCCATATGCACTTACAGAAGAAGAAGAAGAAATAATAGATAGGCTAAAAGAGTCTTTTAAAAATAGTGAAAGCTTACAAAAGCATATTAATTTTTTATATTCAAAAGGCAGTATATATAGGTGCTTTAATTCAAATCTACTATTTCATGGTTGTATACCAATGGAGGAAAACGGGGAATTTTCAACAATTGATTTGTATGGAAATAGAGTTTCAGGTAAAGAATATTTAGACTGTATAGAGCAAGTAATAAGTAAAGCATATACAGAAAAAGACAATAACTTAATTGATGAAAATGCACTTGATGCAATGTGGTATTTTTGGTGTGGTGAAAAATCACCAGTATTTGGCAAGGATAAAGCAGCAACTTTTGAAAGGTATTTCACAGAGGATAAGGATTTGAAGAAGGAAAAGAAAAATCCATATTATTCACTTGTTCAAAATGAAGAAATTTGTAATAAGATTTTTAGAGAATTTGGACTAAATGAGAAAAACTCACACATTATTAATGGACATATTCCTGTTAAAGAAAAAGATGGTGAGAGTCCAATTAAAGCTAATGGAAAATTACTTGTAATAGATGGTGGTTTTGCTAAGAGCTATAGAAAAGAAACAGGTAGAGCAGGATATACTCTTACATACAATTCTTATGGATTAATATTAGCAGCGAATGAACCATTTGACTCAAAAATGACAGCAATAAAAGAAGCACAAGACATAAAATATGATATAATGGTAAATGAAAAGGCAGCTAAAAGATTAAGAGTTTCTGATACTGATATTGGCAAAGGTATACAAAAAGATATTGATGCTTTAAAAATGCTTCTTGAAGCATACAAAAGCGGAAAGATAAAAGAAACAATATAAAAATAAATGTTTGTAGAATTTTTAAAAAATCTATTGACTTTTTATTAAAAAAGTTATACAATATTAGCAGTCGATAATGTCGACTGCTAATATTGTATTAAGGAGGAATGTATATGGATATTCAAAAATTTACCCAAAAATCAATTGAAACTATACAAAAAGCACAAAATTTAGCAATAGAGCATGAAAACAGCCAGATAGACCAAGAACACTTACTATATGCATTGCTAATTGGAGAAAATAGTTTAATTAAAGAGTTACTAAAGAAGATGAATGTAAGTGAAGAATTTGAAAGAACAATTAAGAAAGAAATAGATAATAAGCCAAGTATGCATTCAAATGCAAGACAGATGAATCAAGTATATATTTCAAGGGATGTAGATGAAGCATTAACAACTGCAGAAAACACAGCAGAAAAAATGAAAGACGAATATGTCTCTGTTGAGCACATTATGATTGGTTTAATTGATAAAGCAAATTCAAAATTAAAAGAATTATTTAGAACTTTTAACATAAACAAAAATAGTTTTTTAAAAGTTCTATCAGAAGTAAGGGGGAATACAAGAGTGACAACTGATAATCCAGAAGAAACATATGATGCTTTAAAGAAATATGGTACAGACCTAGTAGAAATGGCAAGGAAACAAAAACTTGACCCTGTAATAGGTAGAGATGATGAAATAAGAAATGTAATTAGAATACTTTCAAGAAAAACAAAAAACAATCCATGTTTAATAGGAGAACCTGGTGTTGGTAAAACCGCTATTGCAGAAGGTTTAGCATTAAGAATTGTAAGAGGAGATGTTCCAGAAAACTTAAAAGACTGCACAATTTTCTCACTTGATATGGGTGCATTAGTTGCAGGTGCAAAATACAGAGGAGAATTCGAAGAAAGACTAAAAGCAGTATTACAAGAAGTAAAAAAGAGTGAAGGTAAAATTATCCTATTTATAGATGAACTTCACACAATAGTAGGAGCAGGAAAAACAGACGGTGCAATGGATGCAGGAAACCTATTAAAACCAATGCTAGCAAGAGGAGAACTTCATTGTATAGGTGCAACAACATTAAATGAATACAGACAATATATAGAAAAAGATCCTGCTTTAGAAAGACGTTTCCAACATGTTTTAGTCGATGAACCATCAGTTGAAGATACAATTTCAATTTTGAGAGGGTTAAAAGAAAGATATGAGGTATATCATGGTGTTGAAATAAGTGATAATGCAATAATTGCAGCAGCAACATTGTCACATAGATACATTACAGATAGATTCTTACCAGATAAAGCAATAGACTTAATTGATGAAGCCTGCAGTATGATAAAAACAGAAATGGAATCAATGCCAACAGAACTTGATGAAATATCTCACAAGATAATGCAACATCAAATAGAAGAAACAGCACTTAAAAAAGAAAAAGACGAACAATCACAAAAACGTTTAGCTATAATTCAAAAGGAAATTGCAGAAATGCAAACTAAATTTAACGAAATGAAAGCAAAATGGGAAAACGAAAAAAATGCTATTTCTAAAGTTCAAAAAATACGTGAGGACATAGAAAAGGTTAATGGAGAAATTGAGAAAGCAGAAAGAAACTATGAACTTAATAGAGCAGCAGAATTAAAATATGGTAAATTACCAGAATTACAAAAAGAGTTAAAAAAGGAAGAAGAAATTGCTACAAAATCTAAAGAGAGTAGTTTACTTAGAACTAAAGTTACAGAAGAGGAAATAACAAAAATAATAGCAAAATGGACAGGAATTCCAGTTTCTAAGTTAATGGAAAGTGAAAGAGAAAAAATACTAAATTTAGGAGAAATTTTGCATAAAAGAGTAATTGGTCAAGATGAAGCAGTAGATAAAGTTACAGATGCAATTATACGTTCAAGAGCAGGCATTCAAGACAGTCGTAGACCAATAGGTTCATTTATGTTTTTAGGACCAACAGGTGTTGGTAAAACAGAGCTTGCAAAAGCATTAGCAGAAAGCCTATTTGATGATGAACACAACATCATAAGAATAGATATGTCTGAATATATGGAAAAATTTTCAGTATCAAGACTAATTGGTGCACCTCCAGGATATGTAGGCTATGAAGAAGGTGGACAATTAACAGAAGCTGTAAGAAGAAAACCATATTCAGTAGTATTATTTGATGAAATCGAAAAAGCACATCCAGATGTATTCAATGTATTACTACAAGTTCTAGATGATGGTAGAATAACAGATTCACAAGGTAGAACAATAGATTTTAAAAACACAATTATAATATTAACCTCAAATTTAGGTTCTGAATATATACTAGAAGGAATAAATGACAAAGGAGAACTAACAGAAGAAGCAAAAGAAAAAGTAGAAAAATTATTAAAACAAAGCTTCAGACCAGAGTTCTTAAACAGACTAGATGAAATAGTATTTTACAAACCGCTAACACAAAACGAAATAGGAAAAATATTAGACTTGCTAATTATAGACTTAAATAAACGTTTAGAAAATCAAGAAATATCAATAGAATTAACAAAATCAGCAAAAGAATATCTAATAAAAAACGGATACGACCCAGTTTATGGAGCAAGACCATTAAAACGTTTTGTACAAAAGAAACTAGAAACATTAATAGCAAGAGAAATCATAAAACAAACAATATTACCAAAACAAAGAGTAACAATAGACTGCAAGAATGATGAACTAGTAATAAAAAAATAATCAAAAGGAGCGGATAAATATCCATATACAACAGAAAACTTAGGAACAGCAACAAATACAATAAACTACAGCTACACAAATACAAATTGGAAAGACCAACTAACAGGCTATAACGGATATCGGGTTAATAAATCCCTATAGATATAGGAGTTATAGATATGATGCTGAAACAGGGCTATATTACTTGAATTCAAGATACTATAACCCAGAATGGGGAAGGTTTATAAATGCGGATGGAATGATATCAACGGGACAAGGACTACTTGCGCATAATATGTATGTATACTGTGAAAACAATACTGTAAATAGAATGGATTTATTAGGAGATAGTTGGGTAAGTGTATTAAAAAATGCTACAGCTAATTTTGTAACTAATATTGTAAAAAAGACAGCAGAAGTTGTTAATGCTATAGCACAAAAAAATAATGTTGTACTATCATCAAGCAATAATGGTCATGGAAATTTACCTCTAACAGGTGAGCCAAATTCAACCGTAAAAAAGCCCAATGGAGATACACGTGCTTATGGACCAGATGGAAGAGCTACAAAAGATACTGACTACAGTCATCCGAGTCGTCATCCTGAATTGAAGAATCCTCACGAGCATGACTGGGAATGGGATAACAATGGAGTACCTAACAGAGGGAAAGCTCATAACTTTGAAAATATTGGAGTTGCACTTGGAACAGGAGTAGGGATTGGATTTGGAGGATATCTATTATATAGAGGAATAAGAATGATACCGTCATTATTTCCTGCTTTATGGTGGACAATTCCAGCAAATGTAGTAGCACCATAAATGTAAAAGGAGAAGATTTTATGAATAAAGGAATAGAATTTAAAATACCAAATGAATTCGGAAATTATTTAAAACAAATTTTTGATAAAGTTGATTCTACAAATTACATATGGAAAATCGAAGAGACTGAAGCTTATATAGATGGAGTAACTAATTTATTTGAGATGGATAAATACTCAAATCATGATTTTAAAAATATAATTTCTCAAGAAAAATATTACACAGTGTTTGCGAATATAAAATTATATGAAACAGAAGATAAAATTGTAATAAGAAATTATTCAGATTTTTTAAATAGTTCGTGCATTCTTATACTACTTATAACTGATAATGTTTTCGTTGAAGTATATTCAAAAAGTGAAGATATATTAAAAATCATATATGAAAATGCTTTAAAAAGCAAATTTACTGGTCTCAACTACATAACGGAAAATAATATTAAACGTAAAGAGTTTTCTGCGTATAGTGATTGATACCATGGGGGTGCCATTGGGGACGGAGATTTTTGGCAACGTTGAAAAAATCAACACAAAAATGAAATAATATGATATAATAAATAAAATTTATATCATATTATTTTATTAAATTTATTTTTTCAATAAACTATTTATTTCTAATATGACGAAACAGAAAGCATAGTAGGAATAAACTACAACGGAACAGAATATTGGTATATCAAAAACCTACAAGGAGACATAATAGGCATACTTGACAATAACCTAGCGCAAGTAGTATCATATACATATGACAGTTGGGGAAAATTAATATCAATTAAAGACGCAAACAGAAATGAAATAACAGATACAACAAATATAGGGCTAATAAATCCATATAGATATAGAAGTTATAGATACGATACCGAAACAGGGCTATATTACTTAAATTCAAGATACTACAACCTAGAATGGGGAAGGTTTATAAATGCGGATGGAACTATGAGTAGTGGATATGAGATATTAGGGCATAATATGTATGTTTATTGCAATAATAACTGTATAAATATGTGTGATCCTGATGGCAAGCTTCCAATATTAGCTATAGCAATTGCATATGTAGCAACAAATGCTTTAACTCCAGTGAAATTCAGTAATTTTGCAAATAGTACAATAAAAAAATTAATAATTAATGATAATATGCGTAAAAACATCAGATTTGCAGAGAGTTTGCCGAAAACTGGAACACCTAATTCAACTAAAGAATTACTAAATCCAGATGGAACAGTAAAACAAAGAAGATATTATGGACCTGATGGAAGAGCAACTAGAGATACAGATTATAATCATTCAGGGAAACATCAATTCCCCCATGATCACGAATGGGATTGGAATAAAACTCCACCAAGACAGAAACCAAAAGAGACAGCAAAAGAAATTACCCAAGGGTTAATTATTGGAGGTACAGCTTATATTACTTATAGGCTAATAAGAATGATTCCTTCATTGCTTTGCCCTCTAACAATAATCCCTAATGCAATAATACCATAAAGGAGGAAGTTGAAATGTTAGAAAATATACACGATAATATAATAATAAAATATTCTGTTGATTTTGAAAACAGTAAAATAATTATCAATACGATAAACGAAGACGGGGCAAGAATAGATATAATATTTGAAGATATGCTAACATGTGCTTTTGAAGAACAGCAAAAAAACAGTATTATTCTGGATATAGAAGAAAGGAGAGGAACAGAATTTATTAATGACAACATTGAATTATTAAAAAGAGATTATGGATGGCCGATAGTATACAATAGCATTGAAAAATTAAATAGCACTATAGAAGCACAAAAATACAAATACTATATTTTACAATCCTCTTATGGAATGTGTGGCTGGATTCTATCTAGAGGACTAAGAATAGAAAAAACAATAAATAATTAGCTAATAAAGCAACGACAAGTTATTTGTCCCTGCTTTATTATAACTATAAAAAGTATACAAGGAGATATAATAGGCATACTTGACAATAACCTAACTCAAGTAATATCATATACATATGACAGCCTAAGGAAAGATAATAAGCATAAAAGAAGCAAACGGAAATGAAATAACAGATACAACAAATATAGGGCTAATAAATCCATATAGATATAGAAGTTATAGATATGATGCCGAAACAGAGTTATATTACTTGAATTCAAGATATTACAACCCAGAATGGGGAAGGTTTATAAATGGGGATGGATATGGAGGACAAGTAGGAGAATTATTAAGCCATAATGTATATGCTTACTGTTTAAACAATCCAATAAACTTGTATGATCCAAATGGAAATTCTCCGTTGTTTGCAATAATAAATAAAATAGTAGGTACAATTAAAGAAATCGCAAATAAAGCAGTAGAAGTATTAATAAAAGTAGCAAAAACAGAAACAGTAAAAAATATAATAAAGAAATACGATTATTCAGACGAGCTAAATAAGCTCATAGATAAAAATATAGCAATAGTATCATCAAAATCAGCAGTATTAGATATAGTTTGGTTTAAGAATCAAGTGGATAATAGGGGTTCATGGGACTATAAAAGAAAAGAAAACTGGGAGAGAGATATTTCAAAGCCGTTTTTAGGATATAATGGTATATTTAAATTTAATGGAATGTCTATGACAGCAGAACAATTTGGTAATTTGCATTATGGTATTGTAGGAACTGCGATGGGATATTCTCCTAACATACTATTTATGGGAGGAGGATATGCAAATGTTGGATTTGTCAGCTTTTTGTTTCAATGGCCGCCATATTGGGGAGATAGTGAAGAAGATCACTATTACATACAACTAGGTATAGATTATTATAATACATACAAAAAATAAGGAAAGGAAAATAGTATTTATGAAAAAAATAATCATAATTTTAATATCATCTATTTTACTAATATTTATTCTTTTTAATTTATTAGCTGTTCTAGTATTGGGTAGAAAGACAAATAAAAATACTATAATAAAAAAATATAATAAAAATATTGAAGCTTTTGAAAAATGCATAGAAGAACTAACAGAAAATAAAATTTATTTTGATAGAGAAAACCTAAGATTTGGAAAAGGTAAAATAATAATTACAATACATGAGGATTTGGAAGATGACACTGTAAATGTTGTAACAGTATCCGAAAGCGAATACAGTAAATATAAAAATACCATAAATTTAATGGAAAAACTAAACATAGACTGTGTACATAAAACTGAAAAAAATACGCTATTTCAGTTTAACAGTATGATAGGTTTTAGTCAAGAAATTGTAAAAATTGAGGATGAGGAGTATTACATTTGGTGTAGTGGAGAACCTTTATACAAAGAGAGCCTTGGTAACGATTGGTACTACATTGAACACGATTAAAGGTATATTTCGATAGCACTAAATATTTAACAAATAGTTGAGCAAAGAGAGTGCAGATAGCTGTTCTTGCTCTAGAACGTTGAAAAAATCAACACAAAAATGAAATAATATGATATAATAAATAAAATTTATATCATATTATTTTTTAAATATTTTTTTCAATAAATCATTTATTTCTAAAAGGAGGCAAAAATGCCAATAATGCCGAAAAATTAGCAGATAGATTAGTATAAATATAGGTTCTCATCAACTTCTTTCCAAACCGCTTCTGAATAAATTCTTTTTTCAGAAGAGAAAGGCAAGAATTTTAAATCTTTTAAGGGGTTAAGCTCGTTTTGTAAATCAGCAACAGCTTTATCAACCTTAGTTGTGGCAAGCTTATCAGCTTTATTAGCCAAAACTAAACAAGGGAAACCTGTATTGATTATGTAGTTATACATCATAACATCATCTTTAGTAGGAGAATGGCGTATGTCAATTAAAAATACAATTAATGCAATTTGTTTTCTGGTAGATAAATAGTGTTCAATAAATTCTCCAACTTTAATTTGTTCAGCTTTAGACATCTTACTAAAGCCATAACCTGGAAGGTCAACAAAATAGAAGCTATTATCTACATTATAAAAATTAATTTGCCTTGTCTTACCTGGTTCACTACTAGTTCTAGCTAAATTTTTTCTACCAAGCATAGTATTAATAAAAGAAGATTTGCCAACATTAGATTTACCAACTAAAACTATTTCAGGTAAACTAGAATTAGGATACTGCTTTTCAGAAACAGCGGAAATTTCAAATTTTGGGTTTTTTATAATCATATATTCCTCCTATAACTATTTTTATTTGTTGGGATATAAAATTTCTTTTCCACCCATATATGGTCTTAATACTTCTGGTATTGTTATACTTCCATCTTTTTGATAGTGATTTTCTAAAAATGCTATAAGCATACGAGGAGGGGCAACTACTGTGTTATTTAATGTATGTGGAAAATAATTTCCTTTTTCTCCTTTAACGCGAATACCTAAACGTCTGCTTTGTGCATCTGTTAAGTTAGAGCAACTTCCAACTTCGAAATATTTTTTTTGACGAGGAGACCAAGCTTCAACATCACATGATTTTGCTTTTAAATCTGCTAGATCCCCAGAACAACATTCAAGTGTGCGGACTGGAATTTCAAGGTTTCTAAATAATTCTACAGTATAACTCCACATTTTATCATACCATTCGTAACTTTCTTCAGGCTCGCAAACTACTATCATTTCTTGCTTTTCAAATTGATGTATTCTATAAATTCCGACGTTCTTCTAATCCATGTGCACCTTTTTCTTTTCTAAAACAAGGAGAGTAAGAAGTCATTGTGTATGGAAGATTTTGCTTTTGCAATATTTGGTCTTTAAATTTACCAATCATTGAATGCTCACTTGTACCAATTAAATACAAATCCTCGCCTTCAATTTTATACATCATAGCATCCATTTCTTCAAAACTCATAACACCTGTTACAACATCACTTCTAATCATAAAAGGTGGCACGCAATAGATAAACCCTTTATTAATCATAAAATCACGTGCATAACTAATAACTGCTGAATGAAGTCTTGCAATATCTCCCACTAAGTAATAAAATCCGTTTCCAGCAACTCTACGAGCAGAGTCCAAATCAATACCAGAAAGCTTTTCCATAATTTCAGTGTGATATGGAATTTCATAGTCAGGTACAACTGGTTCACCAAACTTTTCGATTTCAACATTTTCTGAATCATCTTTTCCAATAGGAACAGAGCTATCTATTATATTTGGAATTTTCATCATTGTTTCTTTAATTTGAGAGGCTAATTCTTCTTCCAATTTTTCATTATCAACTAACTTTTCATTAATCTCATTAACTTGTGATTTAATCTTTTCAGCTTCTTCACGATTACCACTTCTCATTAAATTACCAATTTGGCTACTTAAAGAATTTCTGCTTGAACGAAGTTCATCTCCTTTAAGTTTTATCTCACGATTTTTCTTGTCCAATTCTAAAATTTTATCAACTAATTCTAGTTTGTAATCTTGGAATTTCTTTTTTATATTTTCTTTAACCATATCAGGATTCTCTCTAATCAATTTAATATCAATCATTTATTTTCACTCCTTCAATAAGAGTATTTTACTATAATTTCACATAATTTGCAATATTTTTTCTAAATAACTGTTGTTTTATTTTTAAAAGTTTTATATAATATATTCAAAATAATTTTAGGAGAGTGTTTTTATGAACTTACCCAATAAATTAACAATATTTAGAATAATTTTAGTACCAATAATGGTTATAATACCTTTTTTAAAAATACCAGGAGATATATTGAATATACCAATTCAAAATCTGGTAATAATAGCAATATTTGCCATAGCATCATACACAGACCACTTAGATGGAAAAATAGCAAGAAAGAATAATTTAGTAACAACATTTGGAAAGTTTGCAGACCCCTTAGCAGATAAAATATTAGTATTATCCGCAATGTTAATGCTAGTAGAAATGGACTATCTACCTGCAATGATACCAATTATAGTATTAACAAGAGAATTCGTAGTCTCAGGTTATAGATTAATAGCAGTCGAAAATGGTGGAAAAGTAATAGCAGCAAGTATCTGGGGGAAAATAAAAACAGCAACACAAATGATAGCTATAATTCTAGCACTTTTAGATTCTAATTTTTTTGGAGCATTTATATATGAAGGATTAACTGGATATAATTTAGTTATAAACGTATTATCAACTTCTTTAATATTAATATCAACAATAGCGACTGTTTTTTCTGGAATTGATTATTTAAGAGGAAGTAAAGAATTATTCAAATAAAGGAAATGATTTTATGAATAGAACACAAGCAAAGAAAAGAATTGATGAATTAAATAAATTAACAGCATACTATGCTGCCAAATATTATGATGATGACAGTCCTGAAATAAGTGACTTCGAGTATGATATGCTTATGAGTGAACTTAAAAATTTGGAGAGAGAGTTTCCGGAATTTATTTCTAAAAACTCATTAACCCAAAGAGTTGGAGGAACTGTAAAAACAGGTTTTGCAAAAGTAGAGCACATTGTTCCTCTTCAAAGTTTGCAAGATGTATTTTCTTTAGAAGAAGTACAGGAATTTTGTGTGAAGATGCAAAAAGAAGATATAAACGTATCATATGTTGTAGAAACAAAGATAGATGGACTATCTGTTGCTTTAGAATATAAAAATGGAGAATTCATAAAAGGTGCAACAAGAGGAAATGGGCTAGTAGGAGAGGATGTTACAGAAAATTTAAAAACAATAAAGCATATACCTCAAAAACTAAAAGAGCCAATAGACATTATAGTTCGTGGAGAAGTGTTTATAGGCAAAGAAGATTTTGAAAAACTAAATGATGAATTAGATGAAGATAATAGATTTGCAAATGCAAGAAATCTAGCTGCCGGTTCACTTCGACAATTAGACAGTAAAATTGCTGCTTCTAGACCATTAGATATTTTTATATTTAATGTCCAAAAATGTGATTCTATAAAATTTACATCGCACTATGATTCTTTGCAATATTTAAAGAAAATAGGATTTAACATAAATCCTGTACTTATTCCTTGTGATACAATAAAAAAGGTAAAGAATGCAATAGAAAGAATAGGGGAGATGAGACTAAACTTAGGTTTTGGAATAGATGGTGCAGTTGTAAAAGTAGACAATTTAGATTTAAGGGAAAAAATTGGAACTACTTTTAAAACACCTAAATGGGCTGTGGCATATAAATATCCACCAGAGCAGAAAGAAACAACATTAAAAGATATAATCTGTCAGGTTGGTAGAACTGGTGCACTAACACCAATGGCAATATTAGAACCAGTAGTTGTTGCAGGCTCTAAAATATCAAAAACTACTTTGCATAATGAAGACTTTGTAAAAGAAAAAGGTTTAAAAATAGGAGATAGAGTAATAATCCAAAAAGCGGGAGATGTAATTCCAGAGGTTGTAAGTGCAGTTGTTGAAAAAAGAACAGGTGAAGAAAAAGAATTTGAAATGCCTACAACCTGTCCTGTGTGTGGAGGCCAAGTAATTAGAGTGCCAGGTCAAGCTGTAAATAAATGTATAGGAATAGAATGTCCTGCAAGAAATTTAAGAAATATTGAACACTTTGCATCAAAAGAAGCAATGAACATTGAAGGATTAGGAGAAAAGCTTATTAAACAATTGTATGACAAAGGATTAATAAATAACATTGCTGATATTTATTCTCTAAAAGCCGAAGATATAGCAAGCCTAAAAAAGAATGGTAAAAAGTTTGCTGAAAAATTAGTACAGAGTATTAATAAAAGCAAAGAAAACAACTTAGATAGATTAATAACCGCCTTGGGAATAGAACAGGTGGGTGCAAAATCTGCTAAAATATTAGCAAAAAAATTTAAGAACATAGACAATTTAATGAAAGCAAAATTTGGAACGCTAACATTTGTTGAAGAAATAGGTGAAATAACAGCAAATAGCGTAAAAGAATTCTTTATGCAAGAACAAACCAAAGACCTTATAAACAGATTAAAAGTTGCTGGTGTTAATATGGAAGAAAAAGATGATGTTAATAATGATAACAGATTTTTAGGAAAAACATTTGTATTAACAGGAACACTAGAAAAATATACTAGAGATGAAGCAAGTGAAATAATTGAAAATTTTGGAGGAAAAACATCAGGCTCCGTATCTAAAAAAACATCTTACGTATTAGCTGGAGAAGATGCAGGTAACAAGCTATCAAAAGCTCAGTCTTTAGATATACCAGTAATTACAGAGACTCAATTCGAAGAAATGATAAAATAAAGTGAGGAATTAAATATGGAAGGATACACATTTGAGAGATTGTGGAAAGAACTAAATGAAGGATATCAAATATATTACACCTATATGAATAAAAGGTATATATTATCTAAGTTAGATAAAAATTGTTATTCAAGAGAGTTGATTAGTAAAAGCGACAAAAGTCCACATCCCAAAACTCAAATAGTTACATTAAAAGCAGTAAAAGAATTATTTGATTTTATGGAAGACATTGAGTATAAAATTCATTAATTTAATGTAGGAGGGGTAAATATGAAAGCAGTTATACAAAGAGTAAAAAATGCAGAAGTAAAGGTAGATGGAAAAGTAACAGGTCAAATATCAGAAGGATTATTAGTTTTATTAGGAGTAGGACCAGAAGATACTGAAAAAAATGCAGATGAATTAGTAAAAAAGATTTGTAATTTAAGAATATTTACAGATAAACAAGATAAAATGAACTTATCTGTAAAAGATATAGATGGAGAAATATTAGTAGTATCACAATTCACATTATATGCAGACTGCCAGAAAGGAAATAGACCAAGTTTTGTTGATGCTGCATCTCCAGATAAAGCAAATAAATTATATGAGTACTTCAAAGAAAAATGTAAAGCAGAAGTAAAACATGTAGGATGTGGAATATTCGGAGCAGATATGAAAGTATCTTTACTAAATGATGGACCAGTAACAATAATATTAGAAAAATAAATGGAGCTTACGACGGGAATCGAACCCGTGACCTCTTCCTTACCAAGGAAGTGCTCTACCGACTGAGCTACGAAAGCATTCCAAACTATTTAGTATTATACTATAATATCAGATAAAATTCAATACAAAATAAAAATATTATTTGTTAAAAAAAATGTATAAAAAGTATTGAATTTTATAAAGATATATTGTATAATCATATTCGTGGTGATGATAACAACGTGGATACACCTGTTTCCATACCGAACACAGAAGTTAAGCACGTTAATGCTAAAAATACTTGCGAGTTACCTTGCTGGGAAGATAAG
>ULNH01006704.1_pt1 | contig 32449 bp, 49 predicted proteins | sample 1951871 | NCBI WGS metagenome assembly ULNH01 (sample SAMEA4835572, study PRJEB28245) | human gut metagenome | biome: gut microbiome; material: fecal sample | place: Denmark | collected 2008 | reverse complement strand
GTTCTTTGGTCATATACTACACCACCAACTGGAGTCCCAAGATGTTTAGCCATAGAAGCATAATACGGTAACCCATAAATAGTTTGAGCATTTAATAACCCTTGTAATCTCATATAATTCTGTAAATCAAGGGTAGCTCCTTTCCAACCACCTCTGATTAACCTGAACATATTAGTAAATCCAATCTGGGTATCACTCCTTAATAACCTCCATTTGGTAATTAGTTGAAGTACCTTGGTTCCAACTAATCCAATAAATGTGGATAATACAAATACTTGGGAAGCAAAAGCCCCAACTGGGGTGGTTACAAATTCCCTTACTGCTTCTATAATTTGAGATATGGTATTTAATATTGGCATTAACGCTGGACCAATTTGTTCTGTAAATGCCACCTTTAAATTCTCCCATGCAGATGATACCTTATCTATAGAACCAGCTAGAGTATTCATTCTTTTATCAACAATATCTTTTGCAAATCCTGCTGAATTATTCTGGATTTGGTCTAATAGATTCCTATATCCTTCTAGGTCATTCATAATAGCATTTGCTGCTCTTTGACCTCTGACACCAAATATAGCACCAATAGCTTTACCTCTATCAATTGATGGTAAATTTTCAACCCCTTTGCTTATTTTTTCCATGATGTCACCAAAGTCTATAAGGTCTCCTTGGGCATCCACAAAATCCTGTTGAGATAATCCCATTCTTTGTAAGAATGAATAGGCATCGGTTTTTGGGTTAAAGGCTTTTATAAGGTATCTTGCCATGTTACCTAATGAAGTACCAGCCATTGAACCTTGTATACCAGCATTACCAAGAGTACCAATCATTGCAGCTACTTCTGGAAGTTCCTTCTTTAACATAACCATATCAGCTGCAGAATATTTAATGGATTCTGCTAAATCTGTCATGGATATATTTGCAGAAAGTGTTGCTTTGGTTAACTGGTCTCCAACTAATTCTGAAGCACCATCACCTACAATTTTAAAGGTCTTCATAACATTGGTAATTAAGTCTGCAGCTCCACCTTTACCACCAAGTTCCATACCAGTAGCATTGGCTACATAAGCTGCACCCTTAATCATATCATTAACCTGTTCAACTGTATTACCAGCCATTGCTAGATATTTCATACCAGAAGCAATATCTTGGGAACCAAACATGGTTTCAAGACCCAAGGATTGAGCAGTTTCCGATAGCATTTGTAATTGCTCCCTGGTAGAACCAGTAATAGCTGATACAGTGGTCATGGTATCAATAAATTCAGCACCTTGTAATACTGTATTAGTTATTCCAGTAGCAACATTTTGTAATGAATTGTACACGGTACCAAGAATACTATCTGCAGTTTGAAGATTTGCTGTTACTGCTTCCTTAGCTTCATTATGAAGTCTTCTAATTGCAGCAGAAGCATCTTTAGCTTGATTGGAGAATCTATCTTGAAGTACTAGAGCAATACCTATTTCCAAGGAATTACCTCTTAGACTTCCACTGGTGACATAAGCCATGATATTGGGGGTTATTTTTTATTTAGAGAACCAAAATAATCAGACGCCAATTTTAATAATTTTAATCGACGTCTGATTGGTAAATATAACAATTCAGTAAAACTGATTCTTATTTTTGCTTGATGTAGGTAAAAGAAATCTCTCTCTAAATCTCCCCCGGATAGAAAAAATCCTTGATAGCCATGATATTAATATCAGCTGACATACCGTTATGAGGATTCATTAGAGTACAAACCCCTGAGAATTCGGGGTCTATAGCTTTTACATTAGTTCTTATCTCTCTCATATCCTTCATTGAGAATAAATGGAAAGAAGATACTTTTTCCCATTTTCCATCTACTAATAGGCACAAATTCCTTGCTACTAGAGCTTTATTTTGGGTTCTTTGTTCTAATGGTAAATTAACTAAATAAGATTCACTAGCTCCAGTTAATAAATCAAATTTAACCTCTTTACCAGATGATAATGAGAAAGCTATATCTTTGGTTTTATCCTTTAAAGGATATGGTTTTATAGCATTTGGTTTACTAGCCAAAGTATCATCATCAATTTCCTTTGAATAATCAAATAGGTATTCATCCAATGGTTGGCAATAAGTACTTTTTCCACCCCCATCAGGACCCCAATCATATTCAAACTCTAAGTCTTCCCCATTAGATAAAATCCTGGATTTTATTAGGATTGCATATCTATCTAATGAGGGCATCATATGAGCTTGTTCTACTGTTAATTTTCTATTTGCTGTAGAGTTGGTATCAATTACTATACCAGCTATAAATCTTGAAATATTTATTAATGTTGAAGCTTCTGATGGGTTTGATAAAATATCATCATCTGCTCCATTTTGTTCCCTAATGGTATATTCATATCCAGAGGGTGCTGTAAATGTTACATTGTAACCTGTTAATTCTTCTTTTTCCATGTTGTGTTGAGTTTAAATGATTATAAAAAAAACAAAGGGAGAACCCAATAATATATGAGCCCTCCCTTTTTTCATAAAAGCAATATTATAATTTATCACAAGTACCTACTGAGAACTCTATTTCTTCAATTGAATTATCAGAACTCATACGGTCTAATTCTTGCCCATTTACTCTAGTGGGCCATACTTCAGTTAATACCCATTTATTTAGAACTGATACTCCATCTTCTGCTAATTCTTTTACAATTACGGTTTGCCAATATTGGCTAGGAGTTAAACCACCACCATTAATCATATCCTGAACTGAGAATAACCAATCCCAGAACCAGGTATCAGAACCAGAAGTAGTTTCAAGTTTCTGAGCAGTCATGGTACCTACTGAAACTCTACCACCAGTTTTAACTGAACGGTTTACATCCCCATGCTCTACTTCTTCTATTGTAATCTCAGGTAAAGTTACATTCTGAAAAAGATAAGCATTTATTGGATATGAAGGAAATTCTATGGACCATAAAAATTTCTTTCTTGGATTTTTTACTTGAGCTGGCATAATCTTATATCTTTAATAAATTTACTCTGCTGATATGTTTACATCTTTTGATACAGAATCAATTACAATATCCATGGTTACTTCTTGCAAGGGAACAATCTCTTTATATTTCAATATAATATGATATTTTCCCTGTCTTACATCAGCTTCATTATTTACTACCAAATCATCATATGATTGAGCATCTTGGTCACCCATCCAGGTATATTCGGTAATAGCAGTACCAATTAAGTCATCAAGAATTTTCTTGGCTTCATAATAGATACTTTGCCAAGTAGACCAAGTATTGGGTTCTTCCAAATAACTTTCAAGAATGGGTCTTAGATTCTTTTTGAGATAAAGATTCAACCTTACAATTGAAAGGAATTTTTCTGAATCTGATTTGGGGTTTGAAGTAAATCCATGCCAAAGCATAGTTCTTTTTCCTTGGGTTCTAGTATCTTTTATTACAAAAAGATTGCAATACCATTCTGCTAATTTTTGAAGTTCTTCTATTTTACTGGGACCACCCAAATTTTCAGTTACAGGACCCAATGCAGAAGCAATTACCCCTCTATTCATACCAGAGAATGAATACCAAGGACCATATTGAGAAGCAGAAGCATCACCCAAACCAATTACTGAACCAAGAAGGTCACAACTTTGTAAAGCCCCATTTGCATCATAATATTTAATACCACCAGCAAAATATGCAATATTTTTAGCATACCCAATCTGTGGTACTAAAGTTTCTAATTGATTTATGATACCATCAGGAGTTTGTACTTTTCCTTCTGAATCATATTTGGGAACCTCTACATATAATACAGTTTCAAAATTTGCAACTACATCTTTTGCAATTTCTACATAGGCAGATTTCCAACCATTGGGGTCTGGGTCTACTCCAGGTCCAGAGGATTTAGCTTTTACCATATCATTTTGATGAATATGGGAAGCTATTAATTGGTAGCCATCTGAATAACTCTTTAAAGCTTCATAAGCTTCAACCCAAGTATCAGCACTTGATTTACCACCATTATCACCTTCATTTATAATTACTAGTGGTGATGAAGCAGTACTTATTGCTGTATTATCAAATAATACTGAACCTTGCCAATTAGAATAACTAGCAAGAGTAGAAACTACTCCATTAATACCTTGAGCTTTTAGCTTATTATTAAACTCATCATCAAATGATGCTGTTGATTCATCTGAAGCTAGAGATAACTCAATATTGGGTGTATTGTTAATAAAATCCTGTAAAACCTGGGATTCTACAAATATACTTGAAGAACCAGCTTTTGAACCAGAGAAGAATTGATTAGTGGATATAATATCTTCTGCAGCTATTTGCATTTGATAATCATGTTCACCATCTGGGTCATTATCAATTGTTGTATAAGCTTTAAACTGCTGGAAATAAATTTTTGTAGTAGGTCCTTCTTGGGCATAAAATCTACCATAAAAATTTCTATTTAATCCATAACCAGTATCATCAAGAATTGGGCTACCCGCTTCTTTAGTATTGATATTTAATATCATTGATATAGTATCATCACTATTTGGGTCTTCCAATTTGATTGTTATTTTGGTTTGTGAACCCGTTGAACCTTCACCTGTTGTAGAACTGAAGGTATAGGTTTTAGCTTGTCCTTTTGATACAGTAGTTTCTGCACCAGCTACTCTTGATACCCTAATCTTTGAACCTATTTCAAAGGCTTTCATAATATTAGAAATAGAACCATCAGGAACTATTTCTTCTCCATACACCCTTTGGAATTGGGTATAGGTTGAAAAAACCTCATCTGGTTGATTAAAAGGACCCTTAGTAGTACGAGCCATTACATGGGATACCCCTAATAACGGTACAGATTGCTGTACATTGTTGTTTTGAAAGTTGAATTCAACTCTAGGTGTATTAGGCATACTTTTTATATTTTGGGATTAATAATTTGTTTATTTTGAAACTTCTATTAGGTTATATCCATAATTTTCTAATAGAAGTGTTATATCTGTAATAGGTACAAGGTCTGCTTTTTCTGTAATTTCATTTATTACACAATCCTGAATAACAAATTGGTAAACTTTCTCTAATAACCCAAAATCCAAATTAGGAATATCAAAGAAGTTTACCAATTCCAGAAATATATTACCAGAAAATAAAAATTCATCTACATTATAAGGTTTTAAATAACCCCTTTGTGGGATACTATAAAACATTACCTGATGTAATAATCTTAGGTCTTCTTGATTATTAGCTATTAGATGTATATCTATAAATTGGTCTATGGTTTCGTATGGTTCTTCCGTTGCTGTAAATCCTATTCCTTCCTCTTTTTGTATAAGTAACTTGGGTAAACCAATTCCACCAGGATAGAAACCCCTTGCATTAACTACTATCCTTGGAGTAAGTTTTTTATCCTTGGATTGATTATTCCCAGTACCAAATACCCAAATATATTTATTTAATTTATCCATGTCTTCTTTAAACCTTTTTTGGTTTTCAATACTTATGGGTAAATAATTATTTGGGTCTAGTGAATATCCAAGTTTTATAGAAGCATTAAGCAAGGCTTGATATATTGACCTTTCTATGATTTCTTGTGAATTTATCATATTTATTACCTCCATCTAACTTGGTTGGCTCTTATACCAAAACCATATAATTGTTTTCTGATATTTTTTATAATCATTGACCTTAGTCTATCTTTTCCACCAACTGCATTTATTGCAGGATTCCATAATGGTCTTGGTGGTATAGTTCCTGATGATTTACCCCCACCTTTTCCACCAGTTCCATATTCAAGAATTCTTGCTAATTCCCCAAGAGTTATACCACCTGATGATGACCTTCCTTTTGACCTTGGTAATCCAACAAGTGTTCTATCCTTGTATTTGAATAATCCTATTGCCCTATAATAAATACCAGTAAGGTAATAAATTGGGTGTTCCCCATATTTCTTTGTAGTGATAGGACTATGAGGTTCCCAATTTATACCTGTACCTTTTGGTGGAGTTCCAGTAGCTATGGAAAATAATACAATCTTTAATAAATCCTTTGAAAATTTATTTACTGCTGTATCATACCCTTTTTTAATACTGGGTCCAAGATTATCAACTAATTCTATGGCTTTATGCCAATCACCATATAACTTTATTTCTATTGGAAGGTTACCAATTGAAGGTATTGATAAATGTGGTATTTTTTTAGCCATAGAAGAGTTTTACTTTTAATGTTTATATAGAAACCTAGCAACTAAATACCCAGCTACTAGAGAACAGGTTGACCATAATATAAGTAATAATGATTCCCATATTGGAAGATACTTCCAAAGGAATGCAACTACTATAAACATGGCTATTAAATAGATAATTAACCAAAAGTATGGTGATTTAATCCACTTTTTCATAAATTATAATATATTTTGATTATAAACTAATCCATTATCTCCATTACTTCTTTGTTAGGATTAGGTAATAATACAGTACCAATAATGATTAAATCAAAACCAGTCATACCATCACCATTTTCACTTTTTACTAGACTTACTTGATATCTTACCCAACATCTATTTAAACTTGAAACCATCATTTCTATTTCGGTAAGATTACCATATATACCACTTATTTTATTGGGAGTACTCCATTCAACTATACCACCCATTCCATTACTTCTTGGAATATATATTACTGAATCCTGGAGCGAACCTGGTTCCACTCCCCAATTAGTGATATTAAGTATTATGGTTTTAATTGATAGATTATTTATAAAACTTACATTATTACCAGTTAATACAACACTAGCAATAGTACTACTAATTAAGTAATGACTTGATAAAGCTTTATAATTATTGGATAATGAAAAATAATTACTTGATGCTTTATTTAAAGCAGATTTTGCATCACTCATAGCTTCAACTGCTTTATTATTAGCATTATTAGCTAATTCATAAGCTGCAAGAGCATCATTTTTATTCTGTGTAATTCTTTTATCTAATTCAGTATACCAATTAGTTTTACTACCAAGATTAGCAATATTCATTAGAGTTACACAATTGGCTGCTGATACCTGGATTCTTTCAGTACCAACTGGGGTTACTTGGTTAAATGTTGATATGTCTTTAAATTCTGGCATAATATTTTATTTTTTATGGTTAATATTTATAGGAAGCTTTATTATCATCATATATACTCACATTACTATCAAATGTGGCTACTACTCTATTATCTGTTTGTTGTAATACTTGTAAATAAGCTATTGGTTGATTATTATCTACTTTTTCTGATATTCCTTTGAATCCAATAACTTTTACTCTTTGAATACCTTGGGTATTTTTATCTGAAGTAACCAAGACTTGGTCATTTTCCTGTATTTTAGAAAAATCAAGATAAAAATATTGATTAGTACCATCTCCCCATGGTATTGATATTTTTAATTCCATAATATTAGGATTGTTTTACATATTGGGAAGAAGTATTTGAATATAAGGATTTTTTGTTATCAAATGTGGCTACTACTCTTGTATTGTCAACCTGTTGTGTAACAAGTAAGGAAAATTTTACTTGTAAATCTGGGTCTATATTTGGTGAATTAGTTTGGATTGTAATTATTAAATCCCTTGGTTGATTTCCAAAATTAAAATCTGAGGTTATGTTTATGGTTTGGGATTTTTCATTAGGATTATAATTAACATATACCTTATCCCCAGTACCATCATTCCATGGTATTTCTGCAATAATATTGGAACTTGCTTTTGCTTTCTTTGACATAATCCTTATTAGGAAAAAATCCAGGTGGGTTTTGAATTCCACCTGGATTGTTGATTAATCTTTTTAAGAAACTGTGAATGTAGTATTGGTAGTAACTTGTACTTGTACTTCTGAACCATCTTGAGGTACATCGATAGAAGTAGGAGATACTTCCAAAGTCGGGTCACCAGCAGTTTGATTAAGAGTAAGAGTAGCTGATACACTGGAACCACCAGCTCCTTCTACTGTAATCTGTTGGGTTCTTGCATCTATTGTCTCATTTTCAACAGCATTTAAAGTTAAAGTGAAGGTATACTGAGCAGTTGCTCCAGGGTCACCATCAATAGCAACACCATTTACAGTATTAGAACCATTTGCCTGATATTCAATTGAAGAAATATCTTCTGTGATTATATCACCTGCACCCTTTTTAAAGGTAAGTTTTTGAGAGTTTGATTTACCAGTAATAGTAACTACTCCACCAGCTTTATCAACTGCAGGTGAACTATTATCAAAACTTACAAACTCCTCTTTGGGTAATAGATTTGCAGTAAATTTCTTGGGTTCTGAAACTCCAGGAGCTGTTACTGTAAATTCTGCTGATTGTTTAACACGGTTACCACTATTGGGTGTTTGTGCTTTTACTTTTAAAGTAGTATCCCCACTACCTGTACTAGGATTTACTACTATACCTTTTTTGGTTACTTCTGCCATTTTTTTTTTATTTATTCCACAGAAAAAGTTGTATTTGTGTACACTTGATTAGTATCTTGAAAATTGTTTTGTTCAGATAAAAATACACTTAGTTTCTCAAGAGAAAGTCTTGGTTCTGAATCATCATTGGTCCAAACCACTAAACCATTAAAAACAGCTTTTCTTATTTCCCTTCCATTAAAAACAATTCTTTGGATTTTTCTGTTATTAAATGAGCTTATTGGTGTTGCCATAATCTAATTCCCTACCTGAACTACAAATTTATTGGTAGTGATAATATTACCACTATCTAAATACACTAAATCAAATTGGATTTCATAGAGACCATCATTATCAAACAAAAGGTTTATTGGGATACTCAATATAGAATTTGGTTCTATGGTAAACCCAGTTGAACCACTACTGATATAAGAAGTATTTGTTCCAACTTTATTAAAATCTGAATCCTGTATAATTAAGTTCCCAGATTCTTTGGAATTATTTCTTAATAATATCCTAACCCTTTTATAGGTATTATCTGTGAGGTTTTCTAGAATTAAATTTAATATTCCAGAGTTATTCTTAATAAATTTATTCTTTATCTCTGCATTACTAAATCTTGGGATTTTTTTTTCTGCTGAAGAACGTAATACCACAGATGATACTGGTTCATATTCAAAATATAGAACATTATCTTCTTTTATAGGTGCACTATCAGTTACTACTATGGATTTTACCATATCAGAAGTAACTGAATTCTTTGGTATGGAACTTGATGATGATTGGTTCCCTCCTACTCCTATAATTAATTGTCCTGACATTTTTTTTTACTTAATACCCATACTGTAAAGAATTTTCAGGGGCATCTTGGATTTCCGAAATTATTTCTGGGTTCCAACCAGGATATATCTTTGTGGTAATGAATTCCCCACTTCCTGCTGGTTTAACTGATAAGCTTATTGCTTCATCAGTTATATTTTTAATAAGGAAAACCTCCTTAGGTGAACCAAGCTTAAAGTTACCACTTGGTATATTACCTATTACACTTACCTGTAAACTTAGGGTAATGGATTTTCTACCTTGATTTTTCATTATTTGAATCTTTATTGGGGGTACCTTTATTTATGGGTATACCCAGAATTTTAATTAATATTCCTATCCCCATTATTGTTATATTTTTCTTGTAATTCTAAAGCTTCTTGTTCTGGAATTTCATCATAATAATCCAAATAATTATATTCATCTGGAATATATAATTCACCAGCTAAAACAATACCATTTCTGATATCCTTATTTACAAATAGGAATCCTTCTTTTGCTACTAAATGTTTCATACTATCTATTTATTACCCAATTTTTATTGATGGCTATTTTCAAATCTTCTTCTGTTAATTCTGAAGCATAGGGACTGCCAACTAAATTCATAGTTCTTGTTGGTTGTCCCGTAAAATCTGGTAATTGATTAAATATATCAACTATAGCTTCTCTACTTATAGCAGTATAACTTAAACTAAATACATTTGTATAAGAATTATTATAAACAAAAGGAGATTCTTTACTAAATTTAATACCTTTAATACTTGAATACGTTATTGAGATATTTAACAGTTTACAACCTGGTATATTTAAAATAAATTCTGGTAAATACAAATGAAATACTTGGCCCATTGTAGTACCTCTTTCAGAAAGACTACCAAAATCCTCTGGAATATATAATTCCTCTAAATTATGGCAATCATATAAAAAGTACCCAGCATTGTAAATATAAGGCATAGAAGGTGGAAGGATTAATTTCTTTAACCTATAACAACTATGGTTAATATCATATACTGAATCACCTAAATATGGTTCTCTTGGATATATTAATTCCTGCAACGCATAGGAATAATAACCAAAAGTTGGTAAAGACCCAGCAAATGGTTGCCCAGGGGTATTAGTTACCCTAAACCTGTATTTAGTTAAATCAATTTTATTATAATCACCAGCAATGGACCTCATTACTAGTGAAAATGGGATTAAGGAACCTTCAATTACTTCTATCTGCTTAAACCAAGTAAGACCAAATAAACCATCCCCCCAATAAATTATTTGGTCTTCATTTATATGGTCCTCTGGAAAATATTCCAATTTAACCCCCTCATCAAAAATTATTCCTCTGAAATTATTATGTAGGGTACCTTGTATAAGGGGTAATTTATACAAATATGAACCTCTTATTTTAATCCCAAGAAGATTATAATTACTTTGATAAGTATATAATATGGTTTGACCTACTCTAGTTGCATATCTTTTCTCAGTAAATATTTTATCTCCAACTGAAATAAAGGTTAAACTAGAATTTATTAGTGAGGTAAACTCATAAAATTCATTTACTCTTGAATAAAAAGATAAATCGAAAATATTTGACTTCTTAGCTTTTTCGGTATTGGTAAATTTTAATACCCAAAATTTTCGTCCTAATGAATCAAGCCCAGTTTCTTTGTAATTATTCATTAGGATAATTTGGTAATTTTTATATGTTGTTGGGGTTATTCTTTCCCCATTAATACTAAATACTTGATAAGTAGAATTACAACTAGTGAGACATATTAGGGGTTCAATATTTTTATATTGAGTAACTATAACATTTATGTATTCATCTTCTACATTATATACATAATCTCTCCATGCTGGGTCTATTACTTTCTCTACCTCATTAGGTGCTGGGATAGTAGCAGGAACTAATACCTCCTCTTCTACAGAAATTGGATTATCAGGATAAAGTACTTGTTCCTCTATTATTGGTATATCTGGAACTAATACCTCCTCTTCTATAATCATATTCATGATACAATTTCTATATTGGTATATACTGTTTTATCACCATAATCCCAAACTCCATCATTAAAATCAGAATCTGGGGTATTGAATGCTCTGGTTACTTTTAATAACCCACATTTAAAAGTATTGGAGTTTACAATCACTATAATATGATTATCTTCAATCTTATGATTGACTCTGGTATTACCATCATAACTAGCAACCAACTGATTATCCTTTGAATCTTTGTATGTAAATTTGAATTGGATATCTTTTGGGTCAATTAATACTCTTTTAGTTTCTCCACCCTCATTTTGATTTACATATAACCCTACCTTGATTTTAAAATCTGCCCAGTATGGTTGGGGTTGTATTTGGTTCTCCTCCATATCAAATTATTTCATAAACTTTTCTACCATTTGTATTCCTTATTATGGATTGTTTTCCAGAACTTATTATAGTAGTATCTGATACATAAGATTGTAAAATATCTTCATTCTCTTGTGGGTCTTCTCTATCTAATATGATAAAGAATAAAAGAGCTTCATCTGATGCTTGTGCAACTTGGGTATCTCCGGATGGTTTATATACTTTCCCATTTAATACAAACCTATCTTCGGACCAATTAAAATCCCAATACCCATATTTGTTTAATAAATTGTTTTCCCTTAAAAGGTTAGCAGAAATATATAAAACCAAATTACCATTATCTAGTTCACCAGAAATGGAATTTCTTCCAGATGATGCCCAGGTTTTAATAAAATTATATTGGAATAACCCCTCTAATTGATAAGGTACATATTTAACTCCAACATCTTCACCAAAAGCCAATGGTTGGTTTATTTTTCTTAACCATAGAAATGGTTGTTTACCAGCATCTATATCTATGAAGTTATTTATTATGGATTTATATTTATCCCAATCTTTTTGGGACATTCTGCTAATTTTTGGCATATTACCTTAATACTTCTAATGGGTCTGGACCATCCAATAATCTTGGTTTCCTTCTGTTTACCACTCTTGGTACTACAACCCTGGTTTGGTTTTCACAAATTGGTAGATATATATCTAACCTTCCTGCTAGCATACATAAATTTTGTTTCAGTATATCTATGAAACCCCCTGGTTGGGTTGCTTTAGTTATATTTGATATAAAATCTTTTTCAGATTCTGTATCATTAAAATATTCTACTTCTGTTGGTCCAGTTACAATCTTTTTTATTGAACCCCCAGATGCAGAGGATGTATCTGATGAGGAACCAGAATTTTGGGAAGAATATTTCCCCCCACATTCTGAACCTTGTGAATTATCTTTTATAATGGTTTGAGAAGTAGCATTGATTACATTTTGAATGTTTAATATCATATAATCATAAGCAGCCAATTCCATTATTAATTGATTTTCTAGAGCTTCATAATAAAGTTCATTATTAAAATCTTCTACTGGAATTTCATGATTTACTAGTGGCTGAATATATAATTGCCATTTCTCAATAAATTGTTGTTTAACACTTGATGGTACCTTTCCAAATATTGAATAAGGTATATAAGTATTAATCAACACATATATACTGTTTGATAAATGGGTTTTTACTTTATCAGATATCAAAACAGTTTTTGTTACCTTTTCTACTGGTCTATTATTGGAATCAACAATTGACATTGAAACCCTATAAAAACCCATTTTCTGATATTCATGTGTAGGGTTCAATTCAGTTGAAGTTTCCCCATCACCAAAGTCCCAGGAGTAGGTATACTCATCTGGGACTTCATATGATAGGTTTGTAAAATTTGATTTTAACCCTACAGTGTTGAATATAAAATCAACTACCATAGTTTATTTTTTTTTAATCTTCTGAAGGTTCATCTTCTTCATCTTCCATTAAAGCCTCGACAATAGATAGTTTGGTATCTTCATCTGTTACTTCAATATCAAAAGAAGCTGCCATTGTTTTTAGGGTTTCCAAATTGAAAGCTTTGGCAATTTTTTCACTGGTCATACCAGATTCTACCATTTCTTTGAATTTTTCAATAGCTTTCTTATTATCAACCTTTACATCTTTTTTAATCTCTTTTTCAATGTTTTCATTGGTAATTACCAAATGACCACCATTGATAGCAGAACGGATTCTTTTTGAATTGTATTGTTGGGGCGTTAACTCTTTTATTTCACCCTTTTTAATGGTAATACCAGTGGATTGGTCATGGAATATATAGGCTTTTGAACCTACCTTTACTTTTGTACCCATAATTGATTTGATTTAATAAATTAATAATTTGATACCTGGTACCCATGTATATTTATGGAATACCAGGTATCTTTTATAAATGAAAAGAGTTTACTGCTCAATGTTTACAGTGATATAGGGGTCAATATTCATCCATTCAGGGAACCCATTTGTACTAAATTCCTTAGTAGAATCAATCAATATTGAAGCATCTCTGTACATCTTAGAGAAACCAGTAGTAATTGTAGCATATACAGCTTCAGTTTGATTAGATACAATCTTTTCAGATTCAATCATCAATTGACGAGCTGTAAGTTTAATTAATGCAGAACGGGGGTCTACCAATAATACATTATTTTCAGGTACCCCAGGATGAATATAGAAATCAGAGCTGCTGGGAACAGGAGTTTTCAAATTCATTGTGGATTGGGGTTGACCATACATTCTGATTTTGAATTCAGGAAGGTCAAGAATATCAATTGCTGCTGATTCATCACCAATCAAAGTACGGAATACCCGACCAAGACGAGAACCACGAACCCAAGTTCTAAGAAGGTCTTTATAGGTAATACCTTCTGCAGTGGTATTTACTCCAATTACTGGGGCAGATTCAGAACCATCAGCTTGATTACCATTAATCAATACATCCATAGCCAAAGTATCAAGGGCATAACCCAATTGAATACCAAAGTCACGAATGAAAATTGCCATTACATCAAGTGATACATAATTCTTAACCTCTTCAGTAATTTTAAAACCTTTACCAATTTTGAAAAGTCTTACTGATTTTTGACCAAAGCTTACATCTCCAAGAGGGATAGTTTCAGCTTCATTAACTCTTGCAGGTGCAGCATCTGAAGGGTTAATCATAGGCATGATTGCTTGAAGCCCATTGATTGCTTGGTCAGAAGAAATAATATTGGGATAGAAAGGAGCTTCCTTAATACCCAAATAAATGGCATCACGGATAATTTCAGGAACAATCCAACGGATATTTTGGTCAGGCATTGTAAAGATATTCTGCATTGTATCTTTTTTGGGATTAATGCCAATCTTATCATAATAATCCTGAATTGACAATCCATAACGGTTTGTTACCAATTCACTAAGTGAAATATCAACAGGTCTTTGATTTTGGTGACCAGCACGGGTAGCATCCAAAAGTTGTACAATTGACCCCAACTCTTTGGTGAAGTCCTGTGCTTTCATTTTAGTTACGTCTTCCATATTACTTTTTAATATTTTTTATCGAACCATTACTGCAATTAAATCATTGATAGCTGCTGCAGTATTTAAATTAACAAATTTGGGATTAGCTTTTGTTGTTGAAGCTACTTCATCATCTAACATATATGTAACATATATGCTATCTTCATCAAGTTTATTGGGAAGTACAGCACCACAGGTATTCATTACTTCACCAGCTACTCCATATACAATGGCAAATGCTTCTACCATTACTGTTACTTCAGGAATTTTTTCCCCAACAGGATAAGCAGGATATTGAGTATCAGTAACAGCAATACCCAAATAAATACCAGTACCAAAATAAGCTTGAATAGTACCATCAGTATTCAACTGTACTGGTTGACCTTGAAGTATAACCTCATCTTTTTTTACAGGGAATGCCTGATGTAATTTATGAGATTCACTTTTATAAATTACTGTTTGTTTTGTTTTACTCCCAACAGCAGTCATTGCTTCGGGATTTACATAGGGCATCATAATCTTCTTATATTATTTTAATTTAGAATCAGCTATATTTTTGATAGTAGAATTTAAATCCTCAGAATTTTTAGTTTCTTCTGTAGATTCATCATCTTTTGTTACTGAGGAAGCTCTGCTTACATTTTTAGAACCACATTCTTTACAAACAAGAGGGAATTTTTCTTCTAATTGTAAATCATAGGTTTTGGTAAGTGATATAAGAGTCTCAATACTTGTAGTATTGGATTCCAATAAAGAGATAATATTTTCATCTACTTTATCTTCACCAACAAGCTTTTTATAGGAAGAAATTGCATTATTTCTTACCTCAGTTAAATGGTTAGTACCAATAGTTACCATCAATTTATTTGATTCAATGGTTTCTTTTAAGGTATTTATTTCACCATTTAATTTATTAATATTATCCTCAGCATTTGTTTTAGCTTCAGATAAACTAGAATTCTCAGATACAATTGTTCTAATCTGAGAGAGAACCATTTCTTGACTAATGGTTGCCCCCTCTTGTAGAGTTAACATACCATCACCAAATAATGATTCTAGAAATTTTTCTAATTCATTCATTATAGGTTTATCTTTTGGGTTAGTATTATTATTTTCATTAATAAATTTACTGGTATTGTACATTATATCAACTTCATGAGCCCCTTTGAATTCAAAGAAAGAAAGTTTCTTTGGAAGGTCTTCTTTCTTTATGGGAGCTTCCGAAAATGAATAATAAACAGAACCAGCATAAGCTGGATTGTTTATTTTATTATCTTTTATTAATTGAGCAAATGGGTCAGCTCCATGTGATACCAAAGAAGTTTCCTTATAAGATATAATTCTTGTAGCAATTCTACGAACCATAGTACCATCTTCAGCTATGGTACCTAATTTATCATAAAATTCCCATTCTTTTTCAAATCTATGTGATGGTTTCCATTCGAATTGAACAGTTACTGAATTGGAATGTATAGAAGGAGGGTCCATATTTATACCTCTTGCAATTCTTGGGTTTGATTTACCATCTATCTTTAGTACCCCATTTATACCAGCAGGTATAGTTACTCCATCAACTGTATATGATTCTTGCCATAAAACTGATTTAACGGAACCAATAGCATTGGCTACATCAGTTTCATGGTCACAATTTACTGTTTGACCAACTAAAAGATTCATAGAATCTTTAAGAACATTTTTAGGAAATTCAGTTGGCATATAATTCTTTGAAACTATACAAGCTGAGAGTAACCTGAACATAGGTTCTATAAACTCTTCATCATTGGGATGTAAATCTTCTGGGTCTACATCTTGATAAAAAGTATTATAATTAGCCCCTGAACCAAATAAACCAAATTGGTCTATTGAATCCTTATTAGGTTTAGCTTCACTAAAAAACCTATTAGAAATTTCTTCATGATGGTTAGGTACATGGGACATTAATATACTATGTCCATTTCCAAGTACCATGGTATCAACATAATTTGGCATAATATTTATTATTTATCGTTTTCTTGTATCTTGGTCAGCCCTTTTAGGATTTGGATTATTTTTATCCCTTGTTTTTCTATCCGAGGTATCTTTATCTGCCTCCCTTTTTTGTTTCTTTGCATTATCACCTGGTGATGATACTTGGTTGGATTCTTCTGGTTTAATTCTTGGTTCTTTTTGGTCGGGTTTATCATAGCCCATTTCCCAAGCAAATTTTTCTTGCCCAATTATTCCTTGATTATAAAGAGAGGTTAAATTTCTAATCTTATATTCTAACCCTTGTTGAACTTTTACTTCATCAGATATTGTGGTAGTTCCAAATGTAACTTTAATACCCTTATTTGGAAGACCAGCTAGACGTAATTCTAGAGAATAAATAAATTCTAATACAAAAGAAGTAAGGGTTTGTAAATTTTTTAACTGGGAGATAATCTTTGATAATAAAATACCAGCACCACCCTCAGTAGTATTTGAAGTAACTCCAATTAAATTACCACTAACCCCTAAACCATTTGCAACTGATTGTTGATTCATGGTCCAAGGTTTATCTAGATTTTGTAAGTTTTGGGTAGTTGAATTTAATTTGAATTCATGGTCTTCAATGAACCCAGTTACTATACCATCTTTCATACCATTCATTAGGTTCACTTTTAGTTGTTTTAATAAACCAATTAACCTATCCTGATATTTTTCTATACTTTCTGATGGTAATCTTTGAGGTTTTTGCATTTTAGCTTCCAAGAAACCAACCATACCCATTACTTCCATTATATTCTTAAAATTGACTCTCATTTCATGTTGACCCTTTAATGAATCTAATGCAGCCATAAAAGGTGGTACCCCATAAGGTTCATCAGTATCATTATACATACCAACATATAAATAAGTTTCAGTATTAAGTTTTATATAATCTGGTTTTTGATTTTGTGGGGAATATGGATTTTTTTGATATGGGTGATATACCCCATTACCCATTCTCCTGAATATAATTGATTCTGGGTTTACAAATACTATGGTTGATATCCCATTTAGTTTATTATCTGGTACTGCTTCAATGGATATTGCACCACCTATTAAACATTGTACCATAAATTTATTTACTAAACCATCAATACCAGCAGTATAATTAGTCCACCTCTTACTTGCTTGTTTTAAATGTGAACTCATTTTTTCTGCTTCTTCTGGGGTATTATTTGGGAATGATATAGTATGACCAGTATTAGATAACTTGAACATATCTTGTAAAGCTATACTAACATCTGGATTAACTTTATATAAATCTCTTATAAGTGGGATTATTTCAGTCCTAAAACTTGGTAATACCAAGTCCTTAACTCCCATTACACTTATTAGATTATTAAATGATGGTTCATTAGGAACTGATACTCTACCAGGGGGTATTGATGAATCATCTTTTCTATCTTGGTTTACCAATTGTTGTGGTACTGGTTTTTTTCTAAACCATGCAAATAAATTCATAGATTTTTATTATTGGGGTAATACATATCCATTGTATTGATTTGACTTCCTTATATGGTTGGTTATAGCTTTACCAAATATATCATCATCTGAATAAGTTTGGTCATCCATATCTATATCAGAAGCTGAACTAGATGAGGTTCTATGTTTACCTCTTGCAACTGGTCTTCCTGTTGCATCATATATAAAGGTATAGGCTTCTTGTATAAAGAATGGGTCCTTTATGATTATATTTTCTTTTCTAATATCCTCTTCCAGACCCTCTATTATAACTGTTCTATTTTTAGTGGTTGTTAACCAACCAGGAATTTTTTCTTCTTCTGGTCTACTTTTACCCTTCTTTTTAAGAATTTTTGTATAGTAATAAAGATTTGGATAACCTTCAGCTTGAAGCATTGCAGTAACAGCTGCCCCTATATCATTTGTTTCTGGTGCTAGAAGTGCATTATTAAATTTCATTCCAGTATCACCAAGTAACTTTGCATATCTATCTAGAGGTAACCTTCCTTTGTATATAACTTGTTCTTCACCAAATTTATCCATACATGTGAAAGAAGAGTAGTCAGTTGCTCTACCAGTTGAACAGTCTGCACCAATGAAATATTCCTTATCTGGGTCTACTTCATTGAATTCCCTATATTGACCACCCATTTTTGTTAATATTGGGGGATATTCAGATAACATTTCTTCAATACCTTTGATATCAGACATATCAAATACTGTATTACCTGAGGATAAAAAGTCACCGTCTATTTCTTGGGCAGTTCTTCTTGGTCCAAGTGCAGATGCCATTTCTTGGTACCATTTATCATCTCTATCTGGGTGCATTTGCCAATATAATCTGATTGGATTCATTGGATTACCACCAGATATAGCATCTACCCAACTTGAATGATAAAATCCACCAACTCCTAATGGAGTAGAATTAATGATTGCTGAACCACCAGTTGATAGAGTAGGGAAAGCTGCTGCCCAAATTTGGTTAGCCCATCTTACTGCAGCAGCTTCATCTATAACAAGTAAAGATAGAGATTCTGAACGACCAGCTTGTTCAGAAGTAGGAATTGATTCTATAATTGAACCATTTGAGAATTCCATGGTAGTTGTACTACCAAATTCTCCTACCCTACCATTTATGATTGGTGTTTGAAGGTACCAAGGTAAATTCTTATACATGAACTTAATTTTCTTGAGTACCTTCTTTGCTATAGTATCCTTGATTGATATGATGTTTATTTTTTTGTTTGGGTGATACATAGCTAACCATAAACAGTACATAGCAATCAATTCTGTAATTCCAGCTTGTCTGAATTTTAGGATTATATTGAACCTATGTTTTAGGAATTGATAAAGAACTGATTTTTGGTATGGGTATAAATTAAATTTTACCATACCCAGTACTGGGTTAACTACCCAAACAAAGGTAGAAAATAAAAATACATCTTTTGATACTCTAGATAAAATTCTTAGCTGTTCCTGGTTTAAGCTTTTATCTTCTTTTAATATCCTTGCCATAGTTAGAATTGATAACTTAATTTGAAGTATAAATCTGTTCCAGGATTTGTTTTAATCCTTGGGTAATAAAATAAGTTCAACCCAAGTTCATAATTAAATTTACTGGTATTGTATTTTAAACCTAAATTCAAATCCCATAAATTGTTGAATGGTCTCCATTGAAGTTCAGTTAATGGTGAAAATCTTTTTATGAGGGATTTTCTTTTTTGAGTCATATTATCCTCAAAGTAATTGTATGAATATTTATCAGTATCAATTGAATAAACCTTTTCAAAGAGCTTTCCATCTGTGTTTAATAATCCAAGTTTTAAATCAGTATCAGTTAGAAGAAATTGAATTAGCTTACTTGAATTTGGGAATTGAGAAAGAAACTGAGGTGATACTGAAATAAAACTTGAATCAGGATATAATAGTTTTATTGTATCATTATGGTAAATGATATTTAAAATTTCTATCGTATCCAAAGTATGAACATAAATAACTTCTGGTTCTTTTGATTCATCAAATGGTTCCTCTGGAACAAAAGGCTTATCAATATAAACTGTATCTGGTTTTTGATTGTTTGGTTTTGAATCAGATTTATGTTTCAATGAACCAAGGTGATAACCAATTAAAAAACATAAAACAATTGGGATTAGGATTTTCAAAATTGACCATAGGATTTTCATAACATAAAATTTTTGGGATTTATAACCAATAGTTCCCCCTTATTCTTTTTGATTTATTCCCTCCTCTAAAAAGAGTAAAATATATTTATTTACCCTTTTAGAGGGTATAAATATATTACGTACACGTGTACACGTAACCTTATAATAGCGCATATGCGTAATATATAGATAGATATTATATATCTATCTATATATTTATTTAATTAATAATAAGCGCATACGTACGCGTTAGGGGGTTTCCATATTCCTGAATTGTTTTTTCAGGCATTTTTTAAACCATACCCCAACTTCATAAACTGAGCCTTTTGTTAATGTATTTCTTCCTTTATTGAGCCAATAATTTAAATTTTCAGTATCCATATATACCTTGAACCTTTTTGGGAATCCCATAATAATCCTATATTCTTCTAGGCCCATGATATCCCCATCAGGATTAAATTGCCTATTTGATGGTCTTACAGTTAATGGATAACTATTTTTTCTATTTCTATACACTCCTGGAAGAGTTTTCATTTTGGTATTTTTCATTGGCCATTTATATTCTTTTTTAAATTCACTCAACCAAAGATTTTTTACTTCCTTTACTGTTAGGGTTTTCTTTGATTTATCAGAATAATGGTACATGGCTAATTTTTTATCATCATTTTCTTTGAAATTAATGTCCTTTCTTATCAGTTTTTCAATTTCTGATACTAACATTGGAGTTGATACTGGAAAAATATTTTCAAAGTTTGATACTTCTATATTAGAATCCTTTCTAATACCAATTAGGATTAATCTTTTTCGTGATTTTTGTGAATTACCAAAATCAAATACTGAATGGCAATGGACAATTAGGTGATAATTTTGCAATTTTGCTTCCCATTCCCCTCTTGGAATTAAATCAAAAAGTTTTGGGAGGTTTTCCATTAGGAATATTTTTGGTTTAAACATGCTCAAAGAGGTTAAAAATAGATTCAAAGTTTTATCTTCTTTTGGTTTACCAAGGGTTTTCTTCCTTGAATAACTAAAAACACTAGAATGACCACAAGAAGGGGAACCAATTATAATATCTACTTGGCCTTTAAATGATTCAAGGTCTCTTTTGAAAGGTATTTCACCAAAATTTAATTTCCATTGTTCTTCATTTTTTGTATGAAATACTGCTCTTGGTTCAATATTACTGATTAAATACTTTTTAAAAGGGAATAATAAAGCTCCTTGAGCTCCACATACTCCAAGTACTCTTAATTTACCCATGATTTTTATAAGTTTTAGAGATTATATATTATACAACAAAGGTATTGCGAAATACTACTTCTTATTGAATTTAATTATATAATGCAAAAAATATGAAACTTAAAGAAAAAGATGCTTTATTGGTAACTGGACCAGCACATTATGAAAAAGCTTTGGTGGATTCTGTATTAAAAGGTAATAAATACAAACTTAATAATGGGATGACCATAGATAATAACCTAAATATTATCAGTATTGTTACTTCTAAGTTCAAGGTTGAACTATTTGATGAGGATAAATATAATTATTTATTATCCATGGAAAGAATACCCAGAATTTTGGGTAAAATTAATGAAGGATTAGGGAAATTACCTAATGAATCAGTGGTTAAATTGTACAATAAACTTAGAAAAATGGAGGAAAAATATTTATGATTAGAAGGATGTTGGATTTTTTAATCCTAAGGAAATATGACCAAATAGTAACAAATGGTTTTTTTAGTATTTGGGCTTTATTTAAAGGTTTAGATGAAGAATGTTCTAATTTTAGAACCTTTTTTGTACCATTGGTAATCATTGCTTTAATTATTGGTGGATTATTCCTTTCATTTCTAGCAACAGTATAGGGTTATGGCAATGAAAATTTTAATTATTATATATTTTATTGGGTTAATATTAACCATAGCAATAGATTATACTGTTAGGAAATCAGGTGTAAAAGGTACAAAGAATAATATAAGGCATTTTTTTATAATGGTAATTACTTTTATGATATCCCCAGTATTAATTCTTAGTTTACTATTATATACGGTAATAACACTTTTTAAAAACCATAGTAAAGAAACTCATCTATGAGTTTATGTTTACCTCGTTCCTGAATTTATGTTTCACTGTTTGCCACCAAGGTTTGAGAAAATATTGGTGGTTTTTTTGTATATACTATTTTGATATGAAGAACCAAAAAATAACCTAAAAAAAAATAGAACAGTATGATAATAATCCCAATTATGCCCAAAGAAGAATTAGATGGGTTTGAAGTAAAATTTTCTGCTATTACTAAAGAAATGGCATTTTATTTGATCGGAGTATTCAATAATATGTCAAGTAAATCATTAACTCCCAGTGATATTGCATTTGATATATATGTTACTAGAAGTGATAATACACCATTGATACGTCTATTTGCATGTTCTGTTATTCAGAATATTCCTACTTCAGAAAGATATTGTAATATCATGGTAAGTGACAATAAGTATGTTGATTTACATGGTATTGATTTTGACCCCAGTACTGCTGATATTTTACAAAGAAATTTTACTACTGTATACCTTACTTCTACTTCCCCAAGTTCTACTGGTAAAAAATTTATGTTTGGTGGCTTACAAATCTCTACAACTGGTAATTTTAACCCCATTAAGGAAGAATCTTGGGGATTAAAATGTATTAATATTGAAATTTTAAGATAAAAGAAGTATTTGGTTCTTCCTTCTTTTACTATTCAATTCCTCTATTCCAAGTAGAGGAATTTTTTTATGACCAAATTGAGATATAGTAGACATATTCAATATAAAACAATTAATATTATGAGTAAATTTGATATCCTTAGGAAAAGATTTAATCAAATACCAGTAGGTGAAAAATTTGATTTTATGGATTTAATAAATGACCTTGGTTATTCACATACAACAGTTTTGGGATATAGAAGTAATTTTGAAACTAGAGGTTATATGGAAAGAGTAAGTGTAAAACTAGAAGGTTCTAGAAAAGTAAAAATTACATTTAAGAAAAATAGGGATTTATGGGAAAATGTATATGAATTACAGGGAAAAAGAGAAAGGAAACAATTGGAATTATGGAACGAAAGATAGGAGAAATATTTGAATATAACGGAGAATGGTATCAGTGTATACATGTACCACAAAAACACAGTTGCAAATCATGTGATTTAAGAGGGCTTTGTTGTAATAATAATGGGGTAAAAATAATTACTTGTGTTTGGAGGCATAGAGAAGATAATACATCTGTAATCTTCAAGAAACTTGAAAAGTTCGGAGAGCCTTACGAATACTTTATTCAAGGTATGGGTATCATAATAGTCCAAGAATACATCCTTGCAAATGCAAGTTATATCTACGATGACAATAGACATGTAGTTATGATGGATTGTCAAAATGGAAGAATAGCAATAGAAATCAAACAAAACAAAGAAGATATGGAAGAAAAGAAATTGAACTTAAAAGAATTTGACCTTGAAGCAGCCAAAGCAGGCAAACCAGTCTGCACAAGAGACGGGAGAAAGGCGAGGATTATTTGCTTTGATTTAAACAATAAAAACTTTCCAATTGTTGCTATTATAAATTGTGATTCAGAAGAAAATGCGTATCAGTATGATATTGATGGTATATGTGATGTGCATGTTAATAATCTTAACCTTATGATGTCCCCCAGAAAAGAAAGAGGGATGGGTAATTATTCATAAAGAAGCCATATATGATAAAGAAACTGCCGAGAAAATTGCAAGAGAAACCACAGCTAATGTTATTAGAATACAAAAGATAGAATGGGAGGAATAAGCAATGACCTTGGTTATAATATACTGCATACTTAGTGTAATAATAGTTTCAGCTATTCTAATCAAATTAAAATGGAATGATAAATGTACTATTGGGGATTTATTATGGGGTTTATTCCTTGTAGTCCTTAGTCCAGCATCATTGATAGTAATTATTATAGTTGAATTAGTTGAGAGTGGATTTTTTAAAAAAAGTTTATAAATTATGGAATTAGAAAAAGGAACCTTAGTTACCATCAAAGGTACAGCTAAATTTAGTAAATTTATTGGAATTATAAATTCTATATCATCTGATATGGCAATTAATTTCAAGGTCCTATTAAGTGTAGATAATAATAGGAATATCCTATCCTTTAATAATTATATTACATTCAGGCATTTATCGGAAACCAGTATATCTGAAACTACAGATGAGGAATTTGATATCCTTAGATTGGAATTGGAATACCTTGGAATTACCATAGAGGAAATAGAAGGTTTATTTGATATAAAAGTAACAGGATGACAAGGGATATTATAAATCTACTCTTTGGATTTTCTTTTGGATTTTTCCTAATGCAATATTTTGCTGGTGATGAGAAATCCATTATATTGGTAGTAATCCTTTCCCTGGTTTTAATATTAAACCTAATCTCAATTGTATTTGACCATTTGAATAAAGTATTCAATAAGGATTTATGGAATTCAGTTATGGTTATTTTATATGGCATAGGATTTATTCTTTATATTCTTTTCTAGAGTTTTAGTTTTTATTTTAGGGTTATCTCTTTGAAGATATATTTATATTTTCTTGGAGGTAGCCCTTTTTAATTGAAATAGAGATTGAGATTCCCATTACTATTGGGGGATTGGGATTTTTTTTTGAAATTGGGTTTGAAGGATAATTTGGGTTTTGTTGGATTGATTAGAGAGGGGGGATGGTATTATGGATTGGTTGTTTTTTTTGGCTTTCAGGGGTTTCTATGGGGTTATTTGTTGTTGTGTTGGGTTCTCTTCTCTCTCTGGTTCCCTTGGGTTCCCATTACTATGGGCTCTAAAAGTTGTGGCTTTGGGAGGGGGGTAGGGTAGGTTTATTTTAACTAAATTATGTAAAAAAATAGGGGACAAAATTTTGTCCCCTTTATTAACTTAATTAACTAAAAATTTATTCCATTTCAATTATTAAACTATTGTATTCATAATTATAAAGTATTAAAGAGTTTCATAAATGATTGCAGTTAGATTTTGTTTTTCAAAATTAACTAATCGTTTTAACTTAAATTTTTTATCACGAATTAGTTTAGAACGAATTGAAATAATAATTTTTCTTTTGAGGTCTTTATAAAAATTTTGATTAAATTTTTCTAAAAATTTTTCATTGTCTCGAAAGCAAATATAAACTTTATCGTTGTCTTTATACACAACTTTTTTTTCAAAAATTGGAGTTGAAAAAAAACTTTGAAAAATATCTAATTCGTTTTGTATTTCTTTTCTAACGAAATTGATATAACGTTTATTTTCCTTTTTCATAATTTTTTTTTGATTTTTGGAGTAGGGGAGTTTATCCCCCTACTCAATTAGAAATTTATTTTGTTTTTGCTTCACAATTTTTCATTGATTCTAAAAATTGTTTAATTAGTTTTTGTGTCTCAATATCTGTATTTGATTCGCAAACAACCTCTATATTATTATATACTTTGTTTGCATACTCTTTCCAAATTTTAGATAGTTTTTTCAATTCAGTTTCATTTTTACGAATTGTTAAAAATGTGGCTAAAAATTTGTTTTGTAAAGTTTTACGCAATTTTCGACGCAATTTTTTTTTGTCGTCGTCTAACATTCCGTTAAATAATTCCCTCTTATAAATTGAGGATTTTTTTCCATTTGAATTTTTAACAAATACGTCATTAGTTAACAATTCATCTAAATAATTTTTTGTTTCCATAAAATAAAAAAATTAGAAAGTTAAACAATAATATAATAATGTGTAATGAATTAGGGAGTATTTCCCTTTCGATTACATTACAAATATAAGGCTTTTATTTTTATTGTGCAAGTTAAAAAATAAAAATTATTATTTAGAAAAAAATTATTTAGAAAAATTCTAAATAAGAAATTATTTAGAATGAAAATAAATAATTTTTATTTTTATTTCTTTTTACAATTTTTTACAAATTTGCCACGGGGGTCTGAAGGCGTTAGTAAGATTAGGCCCTTGTTGATGGGAACCATTGTTGGTATGCCTGAAAGGTGCACATGCGTTGTTAGCAATATATTAATTATCTGATTAGGTATGTATAGTTTAGGAAATCATTTGTTGGTATTTATATTGGGTTATATATTTAGAATTGGGTATGTAGTAAATCAGGTAGGAAGTAATATTTCTTAGAAATAATAGAATTAAGGCCATTAGAGTAAATATGTTTAAATTCTTTGAGGCTCTAGAATGATATTTATATATTGCCTTGTTTCTTTGATAGTAAAAGAATAATCAAAGGTAAGTAGTTTCAAGCGTATGTGGTTATTTTCAAGCGATATAAGGATTCAAGCGATTGATAAAATTTGCTAATTTTGCTTAAAGGGCGTAGGTGGTCCCTTTAAGGCGAAAATAAAAGGAGCCCATTGTTGAGGGCTCCTAATTGGGTTTAGGTTTTTTATAGGTGCATATGTATCATGTAACCTTCGGTTAAGATGAAGGTATTTAGGTTAATGTGGTTAATACCCTTTTCGGGGTCCATTTCGTTATATTTATTAATTTGTGTTTGGAGTTTTTCGTAAATGTAGTCGTATTCGTTTTTAAAGTTGTCCAAGGTTTTGAAGCCTAAGTTTATTAATTGGAGCATTTGGTCGATTAAGCTTGGTATATAGTCGAAATAGTCCCCATCGTCAGGATTGGAGTTTAACCAGTTATTTAGGTAACTTAGGTTATGGGTTATTATGTTAGCGATTTGGTGTTTTAGGTTTACCTGGTCTTCGAAGGGTAAAGAGGTTATTTGAGCAAAGTAACCTTCGTTATTTGGGTCTCCCGTTATTTCGAAGTATTCGTTATTAATAATGTTTAGGTTACCAGGTAATGAGAGCCCATAAGCTCCAGCATAGTCAATGGTTAAAATTATGGCAAGTTTGTATTGGGGTCTGTTGGGTCCCATAAATAAATTTGTTGCGATTGCATTTAATTCTTGCATTCTCTCTAAATAATTTTTTGTTTCCATAAAATAAAATTTTAGTTGTTAATAATACAATGCAAATATAATAATTATATTTTTATTCCAATCATATATTATATAATAATTTTGCTCCCAGTGGGTAAGTGTAGGATTGAGTTCCTGAATATTGGGTCAGGATGTGTTATAGGGCGTAGGAAGTAATTTATTGGGTAATCCCTAAAATCAGGATTACAATAATTGTCATAAGGTAAAGGCCTTTTTCGGTTTAGGCCTTTGTTGATAGGAATTTTCTGATTCACAAAAAGAAAGGGAGACTTTTTAGGTCTCCCAGTCATTCAGGATTATGTTATTATTATGGAAACTTAGTCTAAATATTGTGAATAAGTAATATAATAATTGAAATCTGATTGGTGATAGGTTAAGGTATCCCCCATTCTTGGGTGTTGATATATTTTTAATTGGGTATTGTTAACTGGGATTGCATGTAATCCAGTTAATTCTGTTAAGTTATCAATAAAGTTCTGAACAAATTGATAGACCCTATTTTGTAGAGGTTCATCGAATTCCTCTTCCTTTGAATCTAGGGTGTTTCTAAGCGTAATATTTAATTGTGAAGAGTGATTATTTGGGTTTAAACTGGTAATTTAAGTTTACCAGTTCTATGATTGGAATGAAATCCTTGTTGGGTCTTTCATTGTTTGGGTCGAATTGACCTATTGTTGGAATATTAGCAATGAATCCTGTGATTAAGTTTGCAATTTGATTGTTGAATTCTAGAGCATTCATAATGTTAAGTTTTTAAAGTGATTATTTTAAGTTATTAATAAGGTTTTGTATTGTTGGATTATATGATTCTAAGTCAAATGTTCGATTATTGGTAAATAAGTATTTGTTTAATTGTTTTATTGCATGATATAGTTCCACTGTTTCTGATGCAAGTTCTGAATCATTTGGGTATTTTTGTAATTCTGTTAGGTTATTGTCTAGTGTTTTTAAATTGTTATTAATTATTGATTTAATGTAATTTTGTCCCAGAGGTTCTGTGATTGGTGTAGTTGGGAAATCGATTTGTTGAATTAATTGGTCATCTTTGAAATAAGAGTTGATTGAACAATTGATTGTACTAGAAATATTGATTCCTGAGAATGCAAAATGACTTTTGATTGTAATCATGTTGTTAATGTTTTAGTGTTGTTAATAATATATTTATTGCATTTAATTGCAATGCAAATATAATATATAATAATATAATATGCAAATAAAAATTCGGGGCCTTAAATTTAGGCCTTAATTGATGTCATCTCAATAACATATCAATATCTATCTTCTTTCTATATAGTCTACATGCTTTTAATTTTAATATACCTTCTAGAGTTTATTTTTTACTTTTAATATTAACTCTTAGCTCTATACTTGTAAATTACTAAGATATTTTAGGAAAAATAACCCCAAGGGCCTTAAATCCTTTACACATTGTTGATGGGAATTTTAAATCCTAAGTACTTTTGGGCCCTAATTTTATTAAAATTTTACCTAAAATAGGTACCTGAATACCCTAAATTTAATAAATTTAGGCCCTAAAATTACCCAAAATTTTACCTTTTTAGGTACCTAGAAGGGCCTTTTTTATTAAATCCGAACCTAAAAATTGCCTAAATTTTTAATCCTGAGGGCAATTTTTATTAAATCCTAGACCATTTTAGGTACCTATTTTTATAAAAATCCCTCAATTTTGAGGCCCAAAATTGCCTATTTTTTATAAATCCGAGGGCCTTTTAGGCCCAAAAAATTGCCTTTTAGGTACCGAAATTTATTAAATTTGGGCCTATTTTAGGTACCTAAATTGCCTAAAAATTGCCTCTGGGATTGCCTTTTAGGTACCTAAAAATTGCCTTTTGGGCCCCAATTTTGGGTCTAGGATTGCCTTTTTGGGCAATTTTTCGGATTTGTGAGTGAGCCAAAACGCTGTGTTTTTGAGACTTTTTTTTTAAAGGGTAGGGGGGCCCTAAAAGTCAAAAAGCTTCAAAAACATGGGGTAAACAGTACCTCTCGAACTGCCTAAAAACACTCAAAAAGTTCCCGGCCTAAACTGATAGACTATATGTTTTGATATAGTTTTTATGCTTTTTTGTTCAGTTTATTAAAAATCCTGAATAGAGAAAAAAGGGGGGGGTAAATAAAAGGGAATAGGATTTAAGGGTATTTTGTTTTTTATATTATTATATTGTTATTTATATATTATCCTTTTATTATTTGGGTTTTTTTTATGTTTGGGGTTGGGTGGTATTTTGTAATCCTTTTGTACGTGGGTTATTGGGATTTAGTATTATAATAGGGAACTTCCTTCTTTGTTTGGGAGTTCCCTATATTATTTAGAATTGGATTTTGATTTGGGTTGGGGTTACATTATTTATTTGGTTGGATAGGATTAGGTTCTTGATTAGTTGTTGGGATTCTTGTTCTAGTTGTTCTTTTATTTTTTGGACCTGGGATTTGTACCTTATGTGGTAATTGTAATTGTATTCTAGTTCTTGGAAGGTGGTTGAGTATCCTTGGAATGGGAATAGGTCTAATTGTTCTAGATAGTCGTATAATTGATTTGGTATATCTTGTAGAAGAATATATTTAGGTGATTCATATATTACTAGGTATTTGTAGTCATTTAAGTATTCATTTATATATGGGAAGTTGGGTAATAGGATTAGATTGTCTTCTAGTTCTAGTTCTTCCCCTATTTCTGATATTTGGTCTAAAATTTCATCTATTTGGTCTTCTTCCCAGTTTATATCAATTAGATATACAAAGATTTGTTCTAATAGTTCTTCTGATAATAAGTTTAAATCTTCCATTGTAGATAGTTTTTTGATAGTTAGTTTATATTGTTTTTTGGGTTCTTAGAATTTCAAATATTTCTTCCATAGTTTTTTATTAGTAATTGGATTAATTCCTCTTGTTCTTGTCCATTTAAATCTTGTAGTTCAGATTTAAATTTTATATATGTTCTTTGTACATTATCCATACTGGATATTTGGTTTATTAATTGGTCCAGTTCTTGTTTATTAAGGGTGAAATTTAGTTCTACCTTACCAGGACAATATTTAACATTGTCTCTATAGTGGTATAGGTCTTTTAGGTTCAGTTTATTTAGTAATTCATGGAATACTAAACGTTTGAATAACTCATTTATATAATGAGTTTCAGTATCAGTTCCATTGATTTGTAATGGTTTTTCCAATACCCTGGATAAGGTGATTTTTAAGTCTGAGTTCATAATTATTTATTATTTTTATAATGCAAATATAATAATAAATTTATTATTTATAACCCTTTATATACCAATATTTTAATGGTTATTTCCAGGTCCTTAAAATTGTAGTAGTTAAATCTGTTGGAATTGGTTTTAATAGAATATAATGTCCTGGTTCTTTTTTAAGGTATCCATTATTTGTAAACTTTCTGATATATACCTTCATTGTTGATAACTTAGCTTTTCTTTCCTGTTCATAGTGATTATCCAGGATTTTTTTAATGATAGGAGATAGGTAAAATGTATTACCTACCCCCTGTTCATTTAATAGATATATAAGATGAGCTAACAGTTTCATATTTCTAATATGTTTATTTGCATGATTCCAGAATCTTTGAATAGGGTTATATTCATTTGATACTTATCATCTTGATAAGACCTTATTATTAAGAACCCATTCTCTGATTCTTCAAAATGTCTAATAGCTATATCTTTATATTTGAATATAGATGACAATATGAGAAAAGATAATAATCTTATCTTCTGTATCAGTTCAATTAAGGATTCCATATCCATTCTTATTATTATGGTATGATACCTATCATTAAAGGTAGAGAATGATTCCAGATGAGTATAATAATCTTTCTCATCAAAGGTATCATTTAAAAGTTTCCTTATTTTCTTAGATAATTTCATGATATTCTAGTTTTGTGCAGTTTCATATAATGGATTGTTTGCTAATAATATTATATGGTCTTCTGCACCAATAAGAAACCAATCATATATTGGGTCTTCTATTAGCTTGAATTTTATGGATGGTAGTAATTCTCCATTTACCTTGAAAGCACCAAACTCTGTATCATGTACTTTGTTTTCTAAATGGACTTGTTTGAACATATTATATACTTGGGAATCTATAATTTCTTTTTTGAAATTAGAATCTTGAATGTTGTTCAGACAATTAGCAAATTCTTTTCCAGAATCACATAGATAAATAAGTGCATTATAAGTATATTCCGATAGGAATTCACTTGGGTCTACTTTGTTAACTAATCTCTCTATCATATTAGTGTCATTTAATTATTAAGTAAAAAGTTACATCATCTATCCTAAAAGTATGACAATAACCTTTTGTTCCATGTTCAATAAAATATATTTGTTCATCATTGGGATAGAATATAATGTCTATATGATTATTATATGAGTTTAACAGATTTTGTAAATCATGGAAAAAGTTAAAGTTAGAATTATGTAATATATCTACCCACCATAATTCTGGGTCCCATTCAATAAGTTTTTGAATGATTTTATTAGTTATAAAGCTACTGAATTGCATATTGATTAGAATTTTGATTTAACAATATCTATTACTCTATAAATGTCTTGATTATTTAATGATGATTCATTAAGCATTTCATATATGTCTTTTATTAAAGAATTTCTATCATATGTGAATTTTATATCAGATATGATATTATTAGCTACTTTTTCTGGGATATCAATTAACATTGATATTTGTAATTTTATATTTTTTTTGTGTTGATATATTATAATAAAGTTCTTCATTTACTGGTTCATCTTCTGAATCCCTCATGTTTTCCAATTTGGATTTAAGGTCATCCATAAACCCCTGTATCAAATTTAAATAGGTTTGGTCATCATCAAATAATTGATTGGTTTCAAAGAATTTGTAACCATCAATGTTTAGTTGCAAGTTAATTTTTTGTTCTGTTGTTTCCATATCCTTTTTATTTTAATTATTATTTAATGCAAATATATAATGAAATATTTAATTATGCAAATATTTAATATAATATATTGGGGGTTTACCTTGGGTTCCAGAATTTAGGTTTTTATTTACTAGTTGTTTTAAAGGTTTAATAAATAACTTTCTAGATTGAAAAACATAAAAAATGGTGGGGGATTCCCCCCCTACCTAAAATTAACATTATGAATCCAGAGTAAAATTTCTAAATATA
>ULNH01048996.1_pt1 | contig 32914 bp, 45 predicted proteins | sample 1951871 | NCBI WGS metagenome assembly ULNH01 (sample SAMEA4835572, study PRJEB28245) | human gut metagenome | biome: gut microbiome; material: fecal sample | place: Denmark | collected 2008 | reverse complement strand
CTTGTATACCTTTTGAAAAATATACTGATGCTATATATTACAAAGAAGATGAAATCAGAAATAATAATCCAGACATGATTATTATTCAGATGGGTCATTTTAATTTAATAGGAGGTAAGCTAAGTGAAGATGTATTAGACATTTTGAGAAATGATTATACAGAAGTAACTGATTATCTTGATGAATATAATATACACTACAGTCATTTCTATTTAAGAAATGATTTATTATTGGAGGATTAACATGATTGAAATAGTAGATGTTCGTGACTTAACAGATAAAGAAAGAAGAAAGTATGAATTACAACAAGAGATTGAACAAAAACAACGAGAACTTAATGAACTAGATGCACAGAGTAACAGTGATTATACAAATAATAAAAATAATGAACTATCAGGTAGAGAAAAATTACAAGAAAAAATAGGTTCATTAACACCTGAAGAAGAGGAAATAGTATCTAAAGCAATTAAGAAAGACAATCAGAAAGATAGTCTATCAGATGAAGAACTACAAGCAATTAAGGAAAGAACACAGAGAGAATACGACAGTATAACATCAGATACAGCGTTTTCACCTAAACGAATAATTATATTTGCACTCATTATGATGCTTTTATTAATGGCTAGTGTCATTATAGGTCAGAGAAATAAGCAAAGTAAAGAAAACATTCAAACAACAGCGCAGAACGATGAAGAAATAACAGTAAACGTAGATTTAGATTAGGAGAGCTGATAATAATGAACACAGAGTTTATTGAAGCAATGTTGAGTTTAACTTATGATGCACCTTGTAAATATGTATGTACAAAGGATAATTCAATATATTTCATTGTTGAGAGTAGAAGCAGCATGACACTAAACAAGGTTGAAGGAGAGACAATTTGTGATAACTTCATTGAAACTGATTTAGATGGACAGATTAAAAATTGTTATGACTTTGCATTAAAGACAGATGAATACATTATTATTGAAGTAAAGAAAGATGTACATGGAAAAAGTGTACGTGATAAGATAGTAGTATATAACAATGAAATGAATTTAATTTCACAATTTGTAGAAACTGATGTAAAGAAATATAATTTGAAACTATTGGATGATAGAATAAGATGTATTAAAGATTCAGATGATACATATTATAACTTGGATGGTACTATTTTAAAAAGAGAGGATATAGCATAATGGCAGAAAAGTATACAGGTGTAGAAAAATACATATTCTCAGACGTATATAATTTCTTCTTAAAATATGCAAATGTACCAAATGAGGATTATTACTGGGAACATTGTATATCAGATGCTAAACTTTTATATTTTAAGTATAGAAACTATCCATTAGCTAGACGAATGGTTATGGATGTACTTGAGCAATTAGAATTTAGATTATGTAATAAAGTCATTGATGGTATGACATATCAACAGTGGGAGGCTTATTTAGGAGATTATAAAAATGCAAAGCCATTTAGTCCAAAAACATATAGTGATAAGTTATAACATTGATTTTCAAAAAATTTGTAAAAAATAATTTAATTTTTTATTGACAAAAAAGGAAATAAGTGGTATAGTATTATTTGTAAGGGAGATAAATAAAAGATTTCCTTTATGAAAATTGAATAAACATATGATGTTGGGATACGAACAGCAATTACAATTTATTTGAATAACAGCATTCTTCAAAAAATAAAGTATCCTGTTGGCATTTAATGTAAGCATAAGCTTCTGGCGTGCATACAGCAAAAAGTAAAACATACTACATATAAAATTCAAATGTAATAGTTTAACTTGCTTACACGATAGTAAGTGTATAGAACGTCCAGTTTTAGTGAAAATAGTAATTCAATTACATGGCACTATAAATCATGTACATTGAATTACAGTGATTATGATTTCCTTATAATTTAAGGAGGCATGCTGTGGAAGATTATTATGCAAAATAAATAAGTAGCCAACTGTGTAATTCATAGTTGGTTTTATTTTGACTTTTTGTAAAAATAAAAAATTTTCAAAAAATATTTAAGAAATATGTTGACAAATAATAAATTATGTAATATAATAATAAAGTAAGTTGATTGCGAAAGCAATTTAACTATAAAGCAACTATTGTGATACTAACAGCAACATTTTAAAGAAAATACACTCTGTAAAAGTGTGAACGTTAGTTCAATCAAAAAGTATCATGTTATAGGAGGAAAAGAGACATGGGAGCATTAAGAGATGCAGTTCACAATGAAGCTAAGTGGACAGAAACTTGGAACGGTTGTGACACACTGGCTACTACAGATTCAGCTTGTTTGGACATGTTCGGCAGAGCAGGTGCAATGAGAGCAGCATCAGTAGAAGATAAGGAAGTTCTTTTCAGCAGAGCATTTGCTGAGGATAAGGACATTGCAGTTAAGCTTTTATTCTATACTCGTGACATACGTGGCGGATATGGAGAGAAGGATACTTTCAAGACAATGGTTAGACGCCTTGCAGAAATCAATCCTGAGTCAGTAGAAAAGAACCTTTGGGCTATCTTGGAGTTTGGATGTGCTAAGGATTTGTATTCTCTCATCGGTACTCCGGTTGAGGATGCAATGTGGGCATTCATGAAGGACCAGTTTGAACTTGACCTTGCTAATATGGCTGAGGGTAAGAGCATTTCACTTCTTGCTAAGTGGATTGCTACACCTGATTCCAAAGTAGAGGCTACTAAGGAACTTGGTAAGCTGACAGCTAAGAAGCTTGGATACAGCTTTAAGACCATGAAGGAGTACAAGCAGAAGCTTCGTGCACTGCGTAAGTACCTTGACCTTCCTGAGGCTAAGATGTGTGCAGGCAAGTGGGATGAAATCGAATACAGTAAGTGTGCTTCAAGATTCTTATTCAAGAATAGAAAGGCACTGGCTAAGAACGATGCTGAACGTTGGGCAGAGTTCAACAAGAAGGTTGAGTCCGGTGAAGAGAAGATGAACATGGGTGCAGTTACACCTTGCGACATTATTTATGAAGTAAGACATAACTACACAAGAGACCTTGAAACAATGTGGAAGTCACTTCCTGATGTTTGCAAGGGTAATGCAATGATTATGTGTGATACTTCAGGTTCTATGACAAGCTCTTACAGATGCAAGTCTAAGCTTGAGCCTATTGATGTAGCATTCGGTCTTGCAATGTACTTCGCACAGAGAAATAAGGGTGACCTTAAGGATATGATGATGAACTTCTCTGATAGACCTATGTTTATCGAGTTGAACGCAGCTACACTTAAGGATAACTATAACATTGCAATGAGAGCACCTGTAAACTACAGCAGCACAAATCTTGAGGCAGCTTTCAACTTACTGTTGAACACTTGCATTAAGGGTAATGTTACACAGGAGGATATGCCACAGGCAATCGTAATCGTATCAGATATGCAGATTAACTGCGTAAATGGTGTAGATAGAGACAACAACATGACATTCTATGATGTTATGAAGAAGAGATACAATGAGGCTGGATACGAGATGCCTCAGGTTGTATTCTGGAACGTAAACGCAGAAAACGCAACATTCCATGCGTCTAAGAGTGCACGTGGTGTATCCATGGTAAGTGGATTTTCACCTAATGTATTTAAGCAGGTAATGGAAAACATCGGTACAACTCCTTATGAGTTGATGATGGCTGTTGTAAACAGCGAACGTTACAGCGGAATTTCAGCATAAGGTTTATGCAGGGGTTCAGTGAAATAGATGAACCCCTGCATTTAATAAAAGGTAGATGCTAAATGGGTAAAATAATTTACATGCAGAATTGGTTAGATAATCGTTGCAAAATAAAAGAGTATGTCAAGGAGATAGGATACTACAATAAAATATTGTATAAGCATAAACTTAAGTATAGCATACTCAGTCATAAGAAGTCAGCATTTTTTAGAAACATTAGATTAAAGACTTTACAAGCATTGATACAATCTGACAAAGAATGTATAGAAAAGTATACAAAGTTATACTATGAATGTGCATATTCATCTAAAGAAGCACTGTGAAATAATACATTTTAGTAGTATAATTAAATTTTAAAATATAGGGGAATAGCTCAGTTGGGAGAGCGCCTGACAAAAAAGAAGTGTTTCCTGTATTGGGAAACGAACAGCAATTGATTATCAAGGGCAATCAGGATGTCGGTGGTTCGATTCCATCTTCCTCTATTCTGGAGGCAGTTAGTCATCAACAATGATGCAGTTAGACCTAATGAAAACCAGAATGTTTCATGTGAGTTATCAATCTATAACTTGTGAAACAAACAGCCATTGTAAATCATAACGACAGTGGATCGACATACGAACGTTTTGTGTATAGTACTTACAACGTTCAAGGTGTCACTTAGTAACTTCGGTTGACTAAGTAAAACAGTAGATACTATACATCTACTGATTATAGGGAGATAGCTCAGTTGGTAGAGCACGTAAAGAGCGTTTCATGTTTGTTATTAATCTGTAACTTGTGAAACACACAGCAACCTTTTCTTAATTCCAGGACAAGGACGTGGTCGGTGGTTCAATTCCATCTCTCCCTACTATAAATAATACAATGTGGCTTACATGTATAGTTATGGCAAACAAGCTATAATTATGCAAGTAAGTCATTTTGTATAGTTTAAAGACACGGAGGAAAACAACATGTATGATGTAAAGATTAACAATTCAAATGATGCAATAGCTTATGTAATCTATATGATTATGGGTAGCTACTTTAAAAAAACTGTATGTAAGTCAACACTGAAAGAAAAACAGCTTAAAGTAGTATACTGTGAGACAAAAAGAGATACACAAATAAAAATGGAAGAAAGATGTATTAATTATATAGACACTAAGTTAGTTGGAGTAGTGCCAGAAGAAATATTTAATGATATGGTAGAAGTTCACTTTATACCAAATACTAAAGAGCATAGACTTGATGTATTATTTGAAGGATTTGATTGGAAGCTTCGTATGTGGGGAGTAAACTCAAGTAAGGGAATTATGTTCGATTACAAATTTGTATCACAAGACATTGAAGAATAAAGTATAAACATTAGTAATAAATTTTCAATATAAATTTAATTTATTTATTGAAAATACTTGATTTTTTCAATAATTTATGATATGATAATTATATATGAAGTGAAAGAGAGGTAACATAGAATGGGAAAGTGCAGTACATGTGGAAAAGATACAAAAACATTTGACATATTACTTGATAACGGAGCAATGTTAAGCTTCTGCGGAAACTGTTTATCAGAGATGCAAAAGTTTATAGGTGATGAAGCAATCATCGATGCAAAGGGCAAAGGTAAAACAATTAAGTCAACTCATTTTGAAATTCCAACACCTGTTCAAATTAAGGATATTCTTGATGATTATGTAATTGGTCAGGAAGAAGCTAAAAAGACAATTGCAGTAGGTATTTATAACCATTACAAAAGAATTGTAAGTGGCAAGACAAATATTCAGAAATCAAATATTTTGATGGTTGGACCTACAGGTGTTGGTAAGACAGAATTAGCAAGAACATGTGCTAAGATTGTTAATGTACCTTTCTGTATTTGTGATGCAACAACTGTAACTGAAGCAGGTTACGTTGGTGATGATGTTGAGAACATGCTTCTTAGACTACTTCAGGCAGCTGATATGGATATTGAAGCAGCTGAAAGAGGTATTATTTACATTGATGAAATTGATAAAATAGCTCGTAAGAGTGAAGGTATGTCAATTACACGTGATGTATCAGGCGAAGGTGTTCAGCAGGCACTTCTTAAAATAATTGAGGGTGCAGAGGTTGATGTAGCTATTACTGGTGGAAGAAAACATCCTCAGGGTGATAGAGTAAGAATTAACACATCAAACATACTGTTTATCTGTGGTGGTGCTTTTGAAGGACTTACAATGAGTAAGGATAAGAAAAAGAACCTTGGGTTTAATACATCAGAAGATGCAGAAGAAACAGAAGCTATTGTAGATGTAACACCTAAGTCTTTAGAAAAACAGGGATTAATTCCTGAACTCGTGGGTAGATTACCTATTACAGTTAAGCTAAATAAGCTCACAAAGAATGACCTTAAAGAAATTCTTACAAGCACTAAGAATAGCATCATTAAGCAGTATAGAGATTTGATTGAACTTGATGATGTTAAGCTTAAAGTTAATGAAGATGCACTTGATTTTATTGCTGATAAAGCATTCGAGAATGAGACAGGTGCTCGTGGACTTAAGACAATCATTGAGAAAACAATGAATGATGCAATGTTTGAAATTCCATCTGAAGAAAACATTTCAAGCATTGAACTTACAACTAAAAACGGAGAGTTGTTTGTAAAGAAGCACTATAAAAGAACAAAGAAATCTGCCTAATTAAAGGAGGCTACATAATGAGTGAAATGGTCATGAGTAAAGAAGAAGTAGTAGAGCAGTATAAGCATCTGATTGGGAATAAGAAACCATTAAAGGTAAAGCAGATAAATTATATTAGACGAAACGGTAAAGTATTACCTCATGAAAAGATTGTCCTTGAAAAACTTGAGGAGGACTGCTACAGAAGATTTCTTTACAGGTGGGATTCAATTTCATCCGAGTGGTATATAAGTAAGACATCATCATTGTATGATGGAGAAAACTTAAATGAGATAGGAGCACTGTGTATTACACGAAACAACATTGAAAGATTTTTTGAGTTGTTAGTTAAGTACAGTGGATTTAAGTATATGGAACCTGACGAAGCTAACACCGACAAGGTAGAAGAATTAGCCAGAGTTGCAGAAGTAAATAAGCAGCCAACAGGCTACGGAATGTTTGGTAAAGCAGGTGTACTTGGTAATAATATGCTTCAGTTAGATATGGGAGAAATCAGAGAGATATTAAGCTATCCTGATGGAAAATTAACTGACGCTGATATTGAAAAGCTTAGACATGCAAATCCTGGGGATAGAGTTAAGTTAAGTGATGGTTGGACATATAGCATATGTAATGAACCACATAGATATAATGGAGTAATAATCTAAAGACATGGAGGATAAATAAATGGCATTAGTACCTTACGTAATTGAGCAAACTAACAGAGGAGAGCGTAGCTATGATATTTATAGTAGATTGCTCAAGGATAGAATTATCATGCTTACAGATGAAGTGAATGACACAACTGCTAGTTTAGTAGTATCACAGATGTTATTTCTTGAATCAGAGGACCCTAAGAAGGATATTTTCTTATATATAAATAGCCCTGGTGGAAGTGTTACAGCAGGCATGGCAATCTATGATACAATGCAGTATATAAAATGTGATGTCAATACAATTTGTATTGGAATGGCAGCTAGTATGGGTGCTTTCCTACTTGCAGGTGGAGCAAAGGGAAAGAGATTTGCATTACCTAATGCAGAGGTAATGATTCATCAGCCATTAGGAGGTACACAAGGACAAGCTACAGAAATGGAGATTGCTTGTAAGCATATAATTAAAACAAAAGAAAAACTTACAAGAATCATTGCAGAGAATTGTGGTCGTTCATTTGATGAATGTCTTGCAGATATGGAGAGAGACAATTGGAAAGATGCAAATGAAGCACTCGAGTATGGTTTAATTGACAAGATTATTGAAAAACATTAACATTGTAAAATTAGAGTGAGTGCTTGTAGTAGTACTCACTCTTTTTATTTTTAAGGGGTTACACATGGAAGAAAACAATAGAAACAATAAAAATAAACCATTATGGCTATTTTTGACAGTAGCTATTGCAATGTTAGCACTAAATTGGATGCTAATAGACATAATGTCTTATAATCAGCAAGCAGCTTATGTTGAAGAAGAAAATGAAGAAGAGACAGAAACAGTGGAAACTGAGGAGACAGAGCAAGTAGAGGTTGAACTAAACAAAGTATATACTGATTTGGAACTTGAGGTAGATAATAAGTTAACTATATCAGATGATGGAGAATATTTCTCATATAGATGCTACTATAGCGATAATTTACTTAACTTTATAAGTAAAGTAGATAATTCATTGAATTATGAGATATTAGACATTTATAAAGATGGTTCATATACATATGTAATATTTAAGTACAATGTAAACAAAGAAATATATTAAGGTGAACAATATGAATGAAGATAGATTTACAATACATAATGGGGATTGCTTTCTTATAATGGAAGAACTCATTAGGCAAAAAATACAAGTAGATGCAGTTATATGTGACCCGCCTTATAATATTGATATAGCTAATTGGGATAATAATTTTGATATTGAAAGAGCACTCAAATTATGTTATCAGCTTCTTAAAGATAATGGTAATATCATAATATTCCAAGGTTGGAGTGAAGTATGTAAAACAAAAAGCATCATGGATAATTTATTTACACCAATGAATTGGATTATTTGGGATAGAATAAAAGGTAGAGGTGCAACTAAAAACTTCGTATCAACAAGAGAAGATATTTTATGGTACTGTAAAGGAGAGAATCCTACATATCACAAGATGTACTCAAACATAGAGAAAAAGACAGCAGGCATGGGAAGTAAAAATGGCGAGACAACAAGAGCATTAACTAATGTTTGGTATGACATTTCACCAATAGTACCATGGAGTAGCGAGAAAACAGAACATCCTTCGCAAAAACCAGTTGAACTTATAGAAAGATGTGTTAACATTTGGACAAATCCGAACGACACTGTGCTAGATTTTACAATGGGCACTGGAACAACTGGAAGAGCATGTTTAAATTTAGGTAGAAAATTTATTGGAATAGAACAAGACAATAAATGGTTTAATATAGCACAAAGTAGATTAAGTGAAGAACAAATAGTAGAGGATAAAGATGACACACTAGAAGGATACGACTTCTAATATATAAGGAGGTTTCAGAATGGAAAAAGAATACAATGAAATAATACCTTCTGATGCGATAAGAATTATTGAAACACTTAACAATAGTGGATATGAAGCATATTTAGTAGGTGGATGTGTACGTGATATGCTTATGGGAGTAGAGCCTCATGATTGGGATATATGTACTAATGCAACACCTGAAGAAACCAAAAGAGTAATGAATGAACATAAAATATATACATTTGATTCTGGAATTAAGCATGGAACAATCACTGCTGTAATCAATGGGGAAAACTATGAGGTCACTACTTATAGAAGTGAAGCTGACTACTCAGATGGTAGACATCCTGATAAAGTAGAGTTTATTACAGATATTCATGAGGACTTAAAAAGAAGAGACTTTACAATTAATGCAATGGCATATAATCCATTAACTGATGAACTTATTGATGATTTTAATGGTCATTTAGATTTACAGAATGGAATCATTAGAGCAGTAGGAAATGCAAGTGAGAGATTTGATGAGGACAGTTTAAGAATACTTAGAGCACTTAGATTTGCAATTAAGTATCAATTTAATATTGATGAATATACTTCCTTATCAATGCACAGACAGCGTGGGTTACTTGTTAATATCTCAAAAGAGAGAATAACAGACGAAGTTAGAAAAATGTTAACCAGCGGAAAACCTGTAAAAGTGCATTTTATGGAATATAAAGACATTATAGGTACGATTATACCAGAAATAATTCCATGCTTTAACTTTAATCAAAATAACAAGTATCATAAACATGATGTATATGAGCACATTTTATATGTTGTAGATAACTGTAACACAACAAAGTTTGAGATTAAAATGGCAGCTTTACTGCATGATATTGGAAAGCCAAAAGCATACATAGAAGATATGGAAGGCTGGGGGCACTTCTATGGGCATCCACAAATTAGTTATGAGATGTCACAGGGTATTCTTAGAGATGACTTTAGAATATCAACTGAACAGTTAGAAAGAACACTTGAGTTGATTCAGTATCATGACATGGAGGTAGCAAGCACTAAAGCTAGTGTCAAGAGGGCACTCAATAAACATGGAGTAGACTTCATGTATGATTGGTTTATTCTTAAGCAAGCTGATATGAATGACCATATTTATCCTAATAAAAATTGTCACTATATAATAGATATCAGTGGAATAGAGGCAAGAATACAGCAGATACTAGATGAACAATCATGCTTTTCATTAAAAGACTTGGCAATAGGTGGAAAAGATATAATGACTAAACTTGGAGTTAAACCAGGTAAACATATAGGAATTATATTAAACACATTATTGGAAGAAGTTATTGATGAAAAGATAAATAATGAGTCTGAGGTTTTATTAAATAGAGCAGTAGAAATATATAATGATTTATAAAAGATTGGATAGAGTACATTGCTTTGTGAACATGTATTCTATCCATAATTTATATATGGGTAGAAATTTGAATTTGTAAATTTTTTGTATTTATAAGGAGGACGTACTAAAATGGCAAAGATACTTATTGTTGATGATGCAGCATTTATGAGAATGATGCTCAAGGATATTCTAACCAAGAACGGTTTTGAAGTTTGTGGTGAAGCAGCAAATGGAAGAGAGGCTCTTGAGAAATATAAGGAATTACATCCAGACCTAACAACACTTGACATTACAATGCCTGAAAAAGATGGTATATCAGCACTAAAAGATATTAAAGCATTTGACCCAACTGCTAAATGTATTATGTGCTCTGCAATGGGTCAGCAGGCAATGATTATTGAAGCAATTCAATCAGGTGCAAAAGACTTTATAGTTAAACCATTTCAAGCAGATAGAGTATTAGAATCAGTTAAAAAAGCATTAGGTTAATTATTAGGAGCATATAAATAATTATGAAATACATGGGTGGAAAAGGTAGAATAGCACCATTTATATCACAATACATCAATGATATAGCTTTTAATGAAAATATAACAGAGTATTATGAGCCATTCATGGGTGGTTGTGCAGTAGGAGAAATGGTTAGAATACCTAACAGACATTTAAGTGATATAAATAAGCATATGGTTGCACTTATGAAACAAGTGCAACAAGGTATGTGGGATTTTAAGTACATAACAAGAGAAGAATGGTACAAGATTAAAGATGATAGGCATGAAAACAAGTTATACCCAGAATGGTTAACTGGGTGGTGCAGTGTAGCATGTAGCTTTCGCGGAAGATGTTTTGAGGGGTATGCAGGGGAATATCCAGATAGTGTAACAGGTAAAATGGTGAATCCACAGCTTCAAGTATATAATAGCTTGTGTGCTGAAAGAGAAAGCTTATTGGGAATAGATTTTCAGAATAGAAGATACAATGAGATTGGAAAACCATACCATGCAATTATATATTGTGATGCACCATATAGAAATGTAAAACAGTATACAATGGTTGAATCATTTGATTTTGAAGCATATGACAACTGGTTGATAGAGATGGCTAAAGATAACTTAGTGTTAATCAGTGAATATAGTATGATAGGCAAGCATGTAAAAGAGTTTATTCAGTTAGATGAATGGACATTAAATAAAAGCATAGGTGCAGGTCAAACTGATGATGAAACAAGTATAGAAAGATTATATTACGTAAAGAATGGATGGTTAACAGATAAGTATTTTAATGAAAGTGAAGCACTTGATTTTTAAGGAGGAAACATAAATGATTAATACAGAGGCAACCATATTAGAAGTTAATGTACAAGATGAAGTAAAAGTAAAGCCAGATACAGTAATTGTAACAATACAAGCAGGTAATAGCGGGAAAATTTATGAAAGTTATGAATCAGCAAGTAAAAATGGTGTAGGCATAGTGAATGGTATTACTAACCTACTAGATTTTATGGGATTCAATGTTAAAAACGAAGTAAAACTTGGTTCAAAAAGCATTAGACCAGAGTATCAATATAGTAATGTCTCTAAGGAACATATAGCAAAATCTGAAGATAATGTCAAGGAAACACAAACTAAACATGTTAGAACATTATTAGGATATAGTTTCTCACAGAAAATAGTATTAAAGACATCTAGTGATAATACAAGTATAGCAAAATTGTATTGTAAGTTATTAGATAATTTTGATATAGAGTCAGTTGATGTAACATATACAGCTGAAAATGTAGAAGATTACAAGGATATATTAGTTAGTAATCTTATTAAAAAAGCAAAAAGGAAAGCTGAAGTTATAGCAAAAGCAGCTGACTTAAAAGTATTACAGATTAAAGAAATCAAACAAGTAGATAAGTATTCATCAGTAGCATTTATGAACAGCTGTAGTATGAATGAGTACGACTTTAGATGCAGTACTGAAGATGTAGAAAATATATTAAACCTAAAATCAAATGAAGATAACATACTAAAAGATGAGATGCAAGTAACATTCTATATAGGATAATTAAGGAGGTAACACTAATGGATAGTGCTATATCAATTAAATCTAAAGAAAGAGTACAAGAACATGGAGAGGTGTTTACACCTGATAGTATTGTAAACGATATGTTAGATTTAACAGACAAAGAAATTAAAGGAGTAGATACAAAGGGTAATATATTAGACCTAATGACACCTGAAAGTATCAAAGAGTATATAGATAAAACATATCTTGAGCCATCTTGTGGTAATGGAAATTTCTTAATGCGTATCTTAGATAGAAAGTTAAATGCAGTACAAAAATTACCATTAGACGAGCAGGATTTATGGTTAGTACACGCAGTTTCATCTATATACGGAGTAGATATACAGGGAGACAATGTAGAAGAGTCTAAGTCACGTATGATGGAACTAATAAAAACAGGAAATGTAAATGTATTAGACCTTCCATCAAGAGAAACACAACCTTGGCATTTTAAAGCAATTGAATTAACACAAGAACTTGAGAAAGTTATAAAATTCATTCTTGATAGAAACATACAGCATGGGAATTGTTTAACAGGTAACAAATGGTTAGGTTTACAAGAAACAACTGAACCTATGATATTCGTTGAATATAAATGGAGAGGAACAGATGTTACTTGTATAGGGCACACTCTTGAAGATATAGAACATGACTCAAAAGAGGATAGACTTGAGAATAATTGTAAATACACAAACTATATGAATATTCAAACATTGAACTTTAAATATAGTGATAAACTAGATGAAGATGAGGAATTTTAAAGAAGAGTAGGAACTAAGGTATGAAATTTGATATCATTATAGGAAATCCTCCATATCAAAAAGAGTCTGATGGAACTTCAACAAGTATGCAGCCAATATATCAAAACTTCATTGAATTAGGATTAAGCATTGGAAATATTATATCATTCATTGTACCTTCAAGATGGATGCAAGGAGGTAAGAACCTTGAACAATTTAGATATAATATGATAAACAGCAATAAGTTCAAGTATATCATAGACTATCAGACTTCTGGAGCAGTATTTCCAACAATTTGGCTTGATGGTGGAATAAGCTACTTCTTAATAGATAATAATTACAGTGGAAATGTAAATTATACATTCATTGATAAGAATAATAAACATTTTACTGAATATAGAAAGCTTAATTATGAAGATTTTGGATTTGTAATAAGAGATATAAGACAACTAAATATCATAAGAAAAGCAAGAAAATTTGGTGAATTAACTTTTGATTCAATAGTATCAGAAAGAAATTGTTATGGATTTGCAACTGATTTATTTAATAGACCAGAACTATATAAGTCAGCTGACTTACAGCAAGATTATAAAGACGGATATAACAAAGTTTATGGTGTACTGGGTGGAAAAGGGGCAATCAGAGTAAGTGGGTACATACATCCAGAAAGTATACTAAAGCATAAAGAATATATAAATAAGTACAATATATTCTTTGGATATGCATATAGTATGCAGTCAACAAAACCTGCAGATAGAATATTATCAAAGCCTGGTGAGTTATGTACAGAGACTTTTCTGAATATAGGACCTTTTGATACAGCTGAAGAACAATTAAATTGTGAAGAATACATAAAAACAAAATTCTTTAGAGCACTATTATTCTTTCATAGATTTCAGAAAAACACAACATACAAAACATTTGAGTTTATACCTATTGTAGATTTTAATAAACAGTGGTCAGATGAGGAACTATACAGTAGATATGATTTAACATCAGATGAAATAGATTATATAGAGCAGTTAATAGTATCAATTTGATATAATATGTAATAATTAATTTATTATTTCATTATGAGGAATCGGAGGAGCATTATATGACAAGAAAAAATATTACTATAGTAACAGTTGATACAACTGGTAAACATGAAAGTACATTTGATTTGAGTGAAGAATCAGATTGTAAAAGATATGTAGACTTATCAGTTCTATTTAAAGAAACAGTGAAAGCAATCCAGGCAGGAGATATTACAGCAGATAACAGTAACGAGATGTTAGATGTAGTAGTTAAAATATTAGACAGGGAGTATAAATTTAGCAGTGATAAATTCTTAGCTAACGTAGAACATATGAAGGTATTCGCATCATTTGATGAAGATGAACTTATGATTTTTGATACATTCTACAATAGTTATGATTCAGTATCACTTAGAACTTTTGAAGAGTGCATTAAATTAACATTGGAATGTATTAAGGAAGATATAGGAACACTTGATGATAAGTTTCAAGCTAATGTAATCATTCATGATTACTATACATATGAGCATAAGGCAGCATTGATTAAGATTATTAAGTTAATTTGTAAAAATGCTGACATTGAATTAAATGGAAAAGAACACAGATGGGAAATCACTTCATCTGATAGAGAAGTAAGAGATTTACTTATGGACTTATCAGTTTCAGACTATTGCGATATAGAATTTGTAGAACTTAGTAAATAATAGAATTAAACAAGGAGGTATTAGTATGGATGAAAGAGTATTGAATTACACACCAAATGTAGACAAGATGTATACTTATCTTAATGCTTTCCTTAAGGGTGCCTGTATGATGGAGTCATTAAAGGCACTCAATTATGCAAGACAGAAACACAGAGGACAGTATAGAAAAAATGGAATAGCTTATATAGCACATCCATTATCAATGGCTTGCTATGCAGCTGCTCTTGGAATTAGAGATGATAACATAATGTCAACAATACTGTTACATGATGTATGTGAAGATTGTGGAATAGATGTTGAGACATTACCATTCAATGATGTTATTAAACATGCTGTAAAACATATGACAGTAACAAAATTTGATACAGACAAATCGAAAATTGAAACAAAACGTAGATATTTTTATGAGCTACTTGATAGTAAAGAAGCTTTAATCACTAAAGCACTCGATAGATATAATAATTTATCTGATATGCCATTTGCACTTGAGTCTGATGCAATAGGTAAAAATGCAGCTGAAACAGAAGTACTACTTTTACCTATTTTAAAAGAGGCTAAAGAAAAATGGACAGAACTATCAGATATTTTGTTTATACTTAGAACTAACATAAGGTCTGTGAATGATATACTTAAACTACAGTATTATGAGCAATACCAAAAGTGGTATAAGACTTATACAGAATAGAAAGGTTAACATAAATATGATAAAAGTAACTATGACAGAGTTTTATGTAGGCATGAAATTTGAAATTAGAAATGCATGGAGAAAGATTATAGCTGAAGTAGAAGGCATTAAAGAAGAAAAGTATCCATTTCAGTTTCAGATAGCAGAAATAACTGCACTAGGTTACATTTGTGAGTCAGTTCAGGACAGAAAGTCAGATAAAATTTACAAGATACTTGTAAACGATGACATATTAAGATACTTGTAAACGATGACATATTAAGATACCTGTTTGGAACAGAAGTAAATGATTGTAATGCAGGATTATATATAAATGACTATTTACCTTTTGAGAATAGTAGGTTAATATTAACAAATACAAAGGATTCATTGGATATTTTACCTGTCAAAATAGTACTAAATGCAGAGAAAAATGAAGGAGATACAGATAATATTATTTCAATATCATTCATGTACAAAAGCTTAATCCTTGATAAGAGTTATACATTGAAATCACATGCAAAAGACAGTTGGAAGCTTCTAACAGGCAGTGATGAATATATGACTGACGTTGAGAAGATGTTTCAGGATACATTCATTCATAAGGGATATGTACTTGAAATTGGTAATAAATTTGCAGATTATCTTGAAGCTAATGGGCAAGAAAAAGACGCTGAAATTCTTAGACAAAAAGTAAAGGTACATGATAATTCAAAAATATTAAACAAAGATGAGTTTAGAGCACTCACAAGAATTATTAATGATAAACAGTCATTAAGAAGTGCTGACAAGAGTCTATCTATGTACAGACAAGATGCAATTGAATTACACTGGAAAAATAATGAGCATCATCCTGAACATTATGAAGATATATGTGAAATGAGTAGAAACTCAAGACAAGAAATGGCAGTAGACTTCTGTGCTAGAAGTTATCAATATGGAACTGACTTAATAGACTTTGTAGAAAAGAGACAAGAAGATAGATTTCATTTTCCAGAACAGATGTATTCTGAGGTACTTGGATATTGTAAGATATTAGTCGAGTTAATGAATATGCAAAAGTCCTAATAAGGATAACATATATTAACAACATTTTATTATAATAAAAGTATAAAATAGTTAATTTATAACTTATGTAATAAAATGTTGTTAACTTACAAAAATATAAATGATATTAAAGAGGTGTGTTTCGTGACTTTGATTAAGATTTTCAAATATGTATTGACAATTTAGATAGTCACAGTAGGTTATACATTATATTAAAAAATTTTGAAATTTTAATTATAGTTATGAAACTTTTGATTGGAGGATATAACAGTGCATAATTATTTTGTATCATTTGTTTATATAAATAAAGCTACATACGAAGAAAGACATGTGTATGATAACTGCATTATGGTTGATACAACAGACACTGCAACTTCTACTGCATCACAATTAGACGATTTGATAACACGTTTTACAAATCAGATAAAACAACAATTATCACATGCTGACAAGGTTACTATTTTGAATATAAACAAAATGAATTAGTATTTATGCATCTATATTTTGTAGATGCATTTTTTATTGCTTTTTGATATATTATAGTATAAAAATAGAATTTTTCAATAAAGATTTAAGGTATTGATAATGAATGAAATAGATGATATAATAAAATTATTAATAGAAGATACAGAATATGAAATAGCAGATAGACTTAAAGAAAATAAGGAAAGAATAAGTAAAGAGCCTATTTGGACATGGCATGATTCAACATACAGAAAGATTGTAGTATTATCAGATATAGTATTAAATAATACACAGTTGGTTATAAGAGATTATCATAATAAAATAACTAAAACATACACTGCTAATAATGTAAGCATAAAAGTTAAACATGGAGGTAAATAATGACAACACAGGAATTAATTGAAGCACGTAAGAGAAGAATAAAATTATCAGTTGCTGGATATGACCAAACACTTAAGTTAAGTGGTAAAATGTCATTAATGAATATAATTAACAAAATAGACTCTACATCAGTACCTAGTAATGATGATAGTGATGCTATGGAGAATTATGTTCATTCATTATATAATACAACTACAGCTGTATTAAGATTTGCTAACACAAAAGCAATGAGAACAAACAAGAGGGCATATCAGTGGTTACAGTCAGAGCACAATACACAGGAAGTTTGGGCAACTATAAGAATGTATGCTCTGCTTGGTGCAGAGGTGTATACAGTATCAGAAGAAGCTATAAAATATATGTATGATAACTTTATATCAAAGGATAGTGACCCATATAAATATGTATTATTCAATAAAAATTATGAATTCGAAGCAAAGCAAATATCATTAAGAGTTGGGGATATGCTATATTCAGCATTAATTCCTACAAGAGAAGCATCAATAAGACAAGGCAATTCTGAAATTCAATTATCAGTAGGCTTTGGAGATACATTTGAACCAATGGCTACATATAATTACACAGTAATGCTTAATGCTTTTGACAAAGAAGGTAAAGTAATATCAGAAACAGAGGATTTTGGTATTGTATGTTCTAATAGAGAATGTCCATATCATAAAGCATCACTAGCACCTGAATATAGTGATGGGTCTAAGAGAGTAGATTGTACAGTACAAGATTGTAAAAAGTGTAAAGCATTTAATAGTGGAGTACTATCACCATTAGACTTATTAAATGCAGTAGCTACAGTAGTTTATTCATATGAAAACAGACAACAGAATACAAGAGTTATAAATGAGGGAGCAAAAGTAGAATATGGGGCATTGCCATTACCTATGAGTGATACTCCTGTTGTTATTTATACAGACACAATAAATAACAATGAAAAAGTGGTGAGAATCATTAATCATGATGAAGATTACATACCAGGAACACATGCAAGCCCTAGAGAACATTCAAGAGCAGAGCATATGAGATATAATCCACGTACAGGTAAGAAAGATATACATGTAAATGGTTGTACAGTAAACAAGGGATATACAAAAACAACATATGAAATTAAAACACATAAACATAAGAAGGTTGAGAAGGACCCAGAAATTACAATTAAAGGTCAATCAATGATAAATGAATTACTTCAGTCTATTTAGGAGAATAACAAAATGAAGGTAGAAAGACATATTCATCTAAAAGATGAACTCATTTGTGAATTTACAAAGGAATTAACAGAAAACTTAGTGTACAAGTCAGAGTTCGTAAGAGTTTATGTACTAGACCATATATGGGATACAAGTGATGATGAAAAAATTCAGTATCCAATTAGAATTACTGGAAGAACAATAGGAACATTAACCTTAGACCATAACAGAATTATTAGGAGCATAGTAATAGGTGATGATTGTTACCATTTGTTTTCTGATGATTATACTAAGATTACAGATAAATACATTGGAGAAAAATTTGAGGAAGTGAAATAAATGATTAAATGTAAGAATAAATATTGTAAATTTCATGATGAAAAAGATAAATGTTCATTAAAGAAAGCATATATAGGCATTGATGCACGTTGTGAAAACTTTGAGAAAGGTTTTCTATACTATTTTTATTATCTTGGATACAAAGCAAGAACAAACTTTGTAACAGATATGGATTTGAATGATACTATGAGATATAGTATTTATTATCTTATGAAATGCTTACCTATTGTATATTCATATGACAGTTGCAGAGGTATTATAGTCTTTAGGGATAAAGATAACCCGAGCAAAATACTAAATGTAAATGACATATATGATATGATTGGTACAGATAGATTTAACAATGATGCACTACATGAATGTATAAATGACTTCATGAAAAATGGATTACCTAAACCAGAAAGCAATGATACTGAAGAAAAAGAAGTAATTAATCATGATTATGGTTGGGTATCACCTACAGGAGAGTTTACGGAATCACCTTGGGGAACACATGAAGAGTCAGCAGAAAAGATTATTAACAGCAAAAACTGGGGAGAAGAGTACAATATTTGGTTAGATGAACAACCTAACAATGCAATGGGTATAAACTTCAGAGATTTTCTAATTAGGGTTAAAAGATATGTACTCATACATGACCCTAGTGGCGTTGGATATAGAGTTACAAACTCAAGAGAATTAACAAAGAAACAGAAAGATTTTCTATATGGATACTTTTTAGATATGGGAATGATATTAAGAGCAGAGGAATATATGAATGAGTAAGAAACAAGAGTTTATAAACAGTGACAATGGCAAAGTAATATTTAATACAGCAACTAATTGTTATTACTGTGGTATGAATACATTTAAAAATCAGCTAAGAGATGCAAAAATCTATCATAGTGATAAATTTTTAAATGATGCAATTCAAACTTTGATTAATAGTAACAGAATAAATGTACAAAACATAGAAATAAGAGTTGTTGAAACAAAGGTTGTAAGTGGTTACAGATATGTAAACTAATTAAAATTGGATGATAGACATTAGAAGAAAGTACGAGGTAACAGGTTATGATTTATGAGAGTGCACATGATTTAAACAGTGAGTCACTTGATGATATTGCAATAGGCACTGAAGTATGGGCATTTTGGTTTGAAAGGTTTGGTGGTAGGTCAGGAAGAATATTAAGAGAAGAAATCTTAAGCAGAATGATAGACAGCAATGCAGAAAATTTCATGTTGTTTGGAGTAAAAAATAAAAGCACAGGAAAATTGGTATCAGACATTACAAATCCGAGACATAAGTATTGGGAATCAGAAAAGAGAGCACAGTCAGCAATTAATGGATACAATCCAATTTATGTAACACAGAGAGATAGAAAGAAACACAACAAAGAAGATTTAGAAGTCGTTGAAATTAAGTGTGTTGTACAGGAGAAATAATAAATGAGCAAAGAAAATAAGATAGTAGTGGTAGGAGGGTCATTTAACCCTCCTACTGTTGCACATAAAAGAATAATGGAAGAGGCTATAAAAGCAATAGAAGCAGATAAGGGTATATTTATACCATCATCAGAAAATTATGTATCACGAAAAATGTCAAAAAAGACAGAAAACAACCAAGTTTATACAGAAGAACAGAGACACAAAATGTTGGAGTTACTTATAGAAGATAGTAATTACAACATTGAAATAGATGATTGTGAATATGGGGATGATGGAAGAGGACATACATATAACACATTAAAACATATAGCAGAAAAATATAATGACAGTGAAATATATTCCATAGTTGGTACTGACAATTTAGCATGGATGTGTAGGTGGAGACACAAGGAGAAATTGTTTAGTAAATTTAACTTTATTGTTATTACACGAGATGGGGATAATGCACAACAAATAATAGAAAATGATGAAACATTATCTTTATATAGAGACCATTTTGTAATAGTAAAACAACCAGAGGGAATTGAGAATATCAGTTCAACACTAGCAAGAAAACTAATAAACGAAAAGGATAAAGCATTAAGTAATGTATTAGATATTAAGATAGTCAATTTTATATATTCAATATAAAATTAAATAGGAGATTAAACAATGAGCAAAGAATCAGTAATCAATGAAGATGAAATCAAATTACCATTACAGATTATAATGGATGACGGAACACCATTAGAGGATATGCCAAGAAATCCTTTAATTGACAAGTGGAAGAAAGAGGGACACACTAAAAATAGATTTGGTAACGAATGTTCTGATATCTTGGGATACTATGAAGATGGTAGACCAATCGTAAATTATAGTTGTGTACTATGTAGCTCTAATGATTGTTACTTAAGTGATGCTTGGAAAGTACCTGAAGAAGATAAAGAAGTTTATGAAAAATGGCAGAACGAAGTAAAAGAGTTTTATAAACTACATAGTCCAGAGATGTTTCATAAGTATATGGAGGACTAATATGAGTAGTGAATATAATGGATGGAAACTTTTAGACAATATAATAGTTGTAATTGCAGCAGCAGAAAACACTAGATACGGATGCAGACAAGGTTACATAGTGGACCCTAAAAATAAAAAGCAGTTAGAAAGCGCATTAGACTGGGGTAGAAGAGCAGTATACGAGCAAGATAAAGATGGAAACATTCTGAAAGATGATAAAGGTATATTACTTTGGCATTATGAAGATGCAAAAGTAGTTGAAACAGACAACAAAGATTTTACTTTACAACTTCTTGAAAGTGCAGGTGGAAGTTCACAAGGTGGAAAGTTATCATTTTGGAATTGTTTAATTACAAAGGATGATATAAAGTGTGTTGTAGGAATTAATTCAGAACTGTTACTTGAGTTAATGTTGCAGTCAACATTTACGAATGGAGTTTGTGATAAGAAAGTTTGTTTTGCAAGAAAGAATGGTAACGTTGGTGCATTACATCCTAAAATGACTCAGTACAAAGATGCAATTAAAGATAACAAGCTTAGAAAGAGTATGAATACAAAGAAAACATCAAAGTGGCAGTTAGGACATAATTATGTTACACTTAGTAAAAATGATTTTTACTTAGGTAATTTTTATCAGCCAATTAAATATGATTATAACAATGAAACATCTTGGACAATGAGAAAAGATGTATTGCATAAGTTAAGAACACAAACAGAGTATGGCAAAAGTAAATCAGGATATGTAGGATGTGAAAGCATTAATGTAATGGAATTTGACATTAGTAAGAATAGGAAAGAGGTACTAGCAGAAGATGAAAGCCATATAGAATCACTTATGGAAAAAAGACCTTTATCAGATGTATCATTAGATGATTATATATCAGCATTTAAGAACGATTTTGATACTACTTTGGCAGAAAATACAAAGAGAAAACCAGATAGAAGATACAATCTGACAGAGTTCTATACATCTAGATGGTCAGGTGAGGGCTATTTATCAACTGAAATGTTAACAAAGTGTCCATCAAGAACACCTGGAAATATACAGATGGAAGCATCTAATGATTATTATGCAAAAGTAGATGAATTACTTAGTTACATGAAAGAACAAGTACTAAGTGCATTAAGAACTGGTAAGTATTACACATCAGAAAGAGAGCTAATAAAGTTAATAAAAAGCACAGACGGTAAAATAACTGACCTTGACTTAGATTTGATATATGAAATACTTAAGTGTTCAGCAGTTACAAACACTAATGGATACTACGTATATAAATTAATATATGACAACAACGAGGAGTACTTATATACATACGAGGAAATGTTTAACCGAATTAAGGAACTGTTGCAGTAACAATATGCAATTTTAAATACACAGCTTTTATAAGTTGTGTATTATTTTTTATACAATTAAACATTAAAAACTCGGAGGATAACATATATGAGTAGCTCAAGACTTGGAGTAATACTTAAAGACAGCTGCAAAAACAAAAATAGGGCATTAAAAATTAAATTACTATCAGGAGATGAATATATAATATTAAGTAGACATGTTAGATTAATAAATGATGATGTATATTTAGACTATGAATTAAAAGAAGGTAACAAACCAATTATCAATATAACAGAGGGGTATTACAGTGAATACTGTATGAACAGAAAAACTTCATTTATGGCAATTAGAAATATGATTGATACTATATCTAAAAGATGCTCTGTTAATAAACATAGAATATTTGAAGAATTAGTTAGATATGCATATAAAAACAATAAGGTATTCTGGAAAGATTTAGAATCAACAATGGTAGAATATTTAGATAATGGAATAATTAGTATTAATAATATTTATAATGACAAATTAGAAAACCTAGGTACAATATATGTTGATGATAACAAAATAGTATCTGTAACATGCATTGATGATAAAGTAGATAAACTTATTGATACAGAGTATAATGACATAATTGAAATGATAAATCAACAAAAAATAGCATAATGAATTAATATATGAACATTAAAATTAGTCATGTATATATTTTAAATATATTTTATAATATAAATAATGACTATGTAATTAGGAGGATATCATGGAGAAAAGATTATTTACTTCTGAGTCAGTAACAGAAGGACATCCTGACAAGGTATGTGATGCAATATCAGATGCAATTCTTGATGCATGTATAGAACAGGATATATACAGTAGAGTAGCATGTGAGACAGTAAGTTGTACAGGATTTGTGCTTGTAACTGGAGAGATTACAACACAGGCTAAACTTGATATACCAAGTATTGTAAGAAAAACAGTATTAGATATTGGGTATAACAGCGGAGACAAAGGTTTAGATGGCAATTCATGTGCAGTTATGGTGGCATTAGACCAGCAGTCAGCTGATATTGCAATGGGAGTAGACAAAGCACTTGAAACAAGAGAAGATAAAGAAGCATTACTTAACACTGGTGCAGGAGACCAAGGTATGATGTTCGGATATGCAACAGATGAAACAAAAGAACTTATGCCATATCCAATAGTACTTGCACATAAGTTGACTAAGAAATTAGCAGAAGTACGTAAGAGTGGTAGACTAAGTTACCTTAGACCAGATGGTAAAAGTCAGGTATCAGTTGAATATAACGAGGATGGAAAACCAAAGAGAATTGAGGCTATTGTAGTATCAACACAGCATAATGAGGATGTAACACAGAAAGATTTACACCATGACATTAGGGAATATGTAATAAATGCAGTAGTTGATAAGGATATGATAGATGAAAATACAAAAATCTATATAAATCCAACTGGACGTTTCGTAATTGGTGGACCACATGGAGATGCAGGTTTAACTGGCAGAAAAATTATCGTTGATACTTATGGTGGAATGGCAAGACATGGTGGTGGAGCATTCTCTGGAAAAGATTGCACAAAGGTAGATAGAAGTGCGGCTTATGCAGCTAGATATGTAGCAAAGAACATTGTAGCAGCTGGCTTAGCTAAAAGATGTGAAATTCAGTTAAGTTATGCTATTGGCGTTGCAACACCTACTTCAATCATGGTAGATACATTTGGTACAGGCGAGTTAAGTGATGAAAAACTTACAGAGATTGTAAGAACAGAGTTTGACCTTAGACCAGCAGGTATTATTAAAATGTTAGACTTACGAAGACCAATATATAAGCAGACAGCAGCTTATGGGCACTTTGGTAGAACTGATATTGATTTACCTTGGGAAAAGTGTGATAAGATTGATGATTTGAAGAAATACGTATAATAAGGAGAATTAGCATGGCTAAGAAAAAGAGTAATGTAACAATATTAGCATGTAAGCAGTGCGATCACAAAAAGGTCTGTAAACATAAGGATGAACTAAAGAAACAATTAAGTATATACAAGAAAGAACTTGAAATTACAAAGGATTCTAATTTGACATTAGTTAGAATAGAATGTAAACACTTTACTCCAAAGACATTAGGGTTTGGTTTTGATGATGACACTGATTTATTTGGAAATAGCTTCTAGTAAGGAATAGTATTGAATAGAGATACACTATTTATCGCAGAGTGTATCTCTATTCTTTAGGAGTATAGCAATGCTATTTTTTATAAATACAAATTATAATAATTTATATAAAAAAGGAAATAGAATATATAACGAGATTGATGAAATAAATGCAGTCTATTTGGATTATATATACCAATATATTGAAGGTTCAGAATACAAAGCAATTTGTAGGAACAATGGAAAGCTAGAATATAGATTTGTAAACGACATGAATCTTAATAGCAAAAAAGCATATATAATAGTAGATATACCTGAAACAATAGTAAATATTTATAAAATGATGAGTTCATCAGAAACAATGATATGTATAGCATATATAGATTTAGATTGGGTCAAACAATCAGTAAATTTAAACAGACTATTAGATGAATTACCAGATTATTTAGATGTAATAGATTACAATGGTTCAATAAAATTAGCATACAGTAATAGTAATGATGCATTACATATAGAATTTATGGAACAAGTAGTTGCATATGGTAAATTATTATATGAAAGTATAGAAGAACCCGACATGCTTGATTTTATTGAAATATCAGATAAAATTGATAAAATACTAGAGAAATATAGTGATACTTATGATAATAAATTAATAGACAGATTGCAATTTATAGCATCTGAGGCTTTTGTTGATGAACAACTAGGTAATATTGATTTATTTTCAGCTATATTTAGTGAGTACTACTGGAATAAATATTTTGATGAGACTGATTTTAGTATATTAAGCAGTATAAGAATAGAGGAAACCAATGAGTAGAAAAGTAAAAACACCTAAATTTGTTGTTGGAGATTTCAGTTTAAATATATGGTTTATACTTACTGTAGCAATAATAATGGTAATACTAGCAGCTGGACTTAAAGCAACAGACACAACAGTTTATAAAGATAATCACATAAAAGTAAAATATGAAAATGAAAAATTAATCATAAAGAACTCTAATGAGGTAGATATAAACGTTATGATTTTAAACAATCAGCATAAGTTTGATGTAGTAGTCGGAGCAAAATCAACAGAAACTGATATAGAATTGTTACCTGGTATTAGTAAAGTATTTGTTAGCTGTAAATATTTTGAAGATAACTTTGAGGTATCTAGAGAATAATTTAATTTAAAGGAGAGAAACATATGTTAAAGGCTGTAGCAATTGGGTATGTAAATGATGCAAATGGAAATGTTATTGGTTACAAGCTTAAGGATGAGACTGGCAAGGAAATGGAAGTCAATATTGAAGCTATCATAGGAGCAATAAAGACTAATAAAATCAACATTTTAAACTTAAGAGTGGACGAAAATGATAAATTAGTTGTTATTAAAAAAGAAGAAAGAAACACTGAAACAACTAAAACAGAACCTAAAAAAGTTGATGTAAAACAAATAAAAAGTGTAGCTAGTGTAAAATATCAGAGTTCAGGCGATGCTAAGATTGATAGAATACATGAACTTGTAAATATATTAAACAAGGCTAGATATGCTTATGAGCAGGAAGATGAAGAAATCATGAGTAATTATGAATATGATAAGCTTTATGATGAACTCAAAGCATTGGAAGAAGAAACAGGAACTGTATTAAATAATAGTCCAACAGTAAATGTAGGATATGAGGTAGTAAGTGATTTACCTAAAAAGAAACATCAAACACCTATGTTATCGTTAGAGAAAACAAAAGAGCGTGACGAATTAATAGCATTTCTCAATGGTAGAGAAGGTGTATTATCATGGAAGTTAGATGGTTTAACAGTAGTATTAACATATGATAACGGTGTTTTAACTGAAGCAGTTACACGTGGTAATGGAGAGGTCGGAGAAGTAGTAACAGCTAATGCAAAAACATTCGAGAATTTACCTAGAAAAATTGCATATAATGGACATTTGGTACTTCGTGGTGAAGCAACTATTAGTTATGCAGACTTTGAAGCAATTAATAACTCATTGCCAGTAGGGGAGGAACCCTATAAGAATCCTCGTAACTTATGTAGTGGTTCAGTTAGACAGCTTGATAGTAGTATAACAGCTGAAAGACATGTAAATTGGACTTGCTTTAATATAGAGTCATATGATGGTAACTTAGTAAATGAAGTAGATAAGCAGTTAGAAGCTATGAAGATGCTTGGATTTGATGTAGTAGAATATGAAGTAGTTAATCCTAGCAACTTATTAGAAGCAATTGACAGATTTGAAGCTAAGATTATCAATAAGGAAATGGGTAGACCTAGTGATGGTCTCGTATTAACTTATAGAGATAAGGCATATGGAAAGAGTCTAGGAAGAACAGCAAAAGCACCTAGACATAGCAAAGCATTTAAGTGGCAAGATGAAACAGCAGTAACAACAGTAACTGGTGTTGAATGGTCAGTAGGAAAAAGTGGTGTAATAACACCAGTAATTGAGTTTGTACCGACTGATATTGAAGGAAGTACAGTATCAAGAGCAAGCTCTCATAATGTATCAATCTTCCTTGACATGGAATTTGGTATTGGTGATGAAATTGAGGTTTATAAAGCTAATATGATTATTCCTCAAGTCAGTGAAAATTTAACAAGGTCAGGTACTTGTGAAATTCCTGGCATTTGTCCTTGTTGTGGTTGTCCTACAGAGATTCATGAGGACCCTAAGAGCGGAGTATATACTTTATGGTGTATGAACGCTGATTGTGAGGCTAAGGGAAATAGATTATTTAAGCATTTCGTAAGTAGAGATGCAATGAACATAGATGGTATTAGTGGTTCAACACTTGAAACATTAAGTGAAGCAGGTATAATAACTGATTTACCTTCTATATTCCATTTAGACCAGCATCAGAGTGAGATTATCAACATGAGTGGTTTTGGTCAGAAATCATATATAAATATGGTTACAGCAATTAATAATGCTCGTAATGTAAAATTAGCAAATTTAATTTATTCTTTAGCTATTCCAAATATTGGATTGGCTACAGCTAAACTAATATGTAAGCATTTTAATTATGATTTAGCAGACACTGTTGCAGCTACTTATGATGACCTAATTAACATCGAGGGTATAGGAGATGTAATAGCAGATAGCTTCGTTGGATATTTTAATGACGAAGCAAATTTAGACCAATTCATAAGATTAGTTAAAGAATTGAATATTATACATGAAGAAATAAGCTCTGATACATCTATGAGTGGTGTAACAATTTGTGTAACTGGTGATGTATACATTTTCCCTAATAGACGTGCTATTAAGGATTTAGTAGAAAGTAAAGGTGGAAAATTAACGGGCAGTGTATCAAGAAGTACAAACTATCTTATTACAAATGATACAACTTCTGGAAGTCGTAAGAACAAAGCAGCACAGGAATATGGCATTCCAATCTTGACAGAACAAGAGTTCATAGATAAGTTTAATCTTGATGTATAGTGTTCATTTATTAAAATCACTGTTGGTTAGTGAGATTACATAATATTACGGAATACAGGCATTATAGATATAAAGTAATATACTATAATGAATAGGTGACACCATTGAAAAAGAACATTGAATGCTATACAGCAGATATACCAATAGGAAGTTACATTAGTGAAGATATATTTACTTCAGGTGGAGCATTATTGATTCGTAAGGGTACAGAAGTAAACGATAAAGTACTTAGGTCATTACAAAACTACATGGGAAAAGTCAGAATAGACATTGAGGTAAACGAGGATGTAGTTATTGAATATGATGATACAGAAGAACAAGACAAAATATTTAAGCTGTCAGACTCTATAAAACAAAGAACACTTGAGAGTGTAGAGTTAATGTACAGTGGAGATAGCCCAGAGACAATATCAAATTCAGCAATGTCTGTAGCAGATACAATTATGCATAGCTTAGACTCTAGTAAATCTGTAGCAATATCAGTAGATGCATTAAAAGTAAGTGATGAATATACATTTAAACATAGCGTTGACGTTGGGGCTATGGCTATGATTATAGCCAGAAAATTAGGAGAAACAAATAAATTTATTCAAGACATAGCATTAGCAGGCGTATTACATGATTTAGGTAAAAGTAAAATTCCAAATGAGATACTTAATAAGCCATCAAAACTTGATGATGACGAATGGGTTATAATGAAACAGCATCCTGTATATAGTTATAGAATGATAGAGAATATAGATGATATACCAAAAGAAGTTAAGAAAGCAGTGTTAGAACACCATGAGAACATTGATGGTACTGGGATACCCATTAGGTATAAAGGATGATATGATTTGTAAGATGGCTAAGATACTCACAATAGCAGATGTTTATGATGCACTTGTAACAGAGAGACCTTACAAAGAGGCTAAGAATCCAGCAGATGCACTAGAAATACTAATGGGTATGTCAAATAAATTTGATTTAGATATACTCAAAGTATTTATCAATTGTGTCATACTATATCCAATTGGTTCAACTATTAAACTTAGCAATGATGCACTTTGTGTCGTACTTAAAAATAATGAGAATTATCCATTAAGACCTGTATGCCAAAATATAGTAACAGGTGAAAAGTATGACTTACTTAATGATAAAAATTGTTTAAGCCTAGTTATTGTATAAGATAATTTAATTTTGATTATGCTATTAAAACTACCTATTTAACAACAATAGGTAGTTTTAATTTTAATAAATTTTTAGCATGGGAGAATAACAATGAATAAGAGGCAAATACCAGAGCATCTTAGAGATAATTGCATAATGTATTGTCAAAGTCATGGGATAACAAAATATAGAATAGTTGACAATAGATACCTAGTATATAATATGTCATTTCAAGGGGATTATTTCAATTTTCAAAGAAGATATACAATATAAAATAGACTTAGAAACATTACAAGAAGTATCAATAACACCTTTAAAGAAATTTGACAAGGAAGCACTACAAAATGGGAGGTATTAATACATAATGAGTAAAAAACAAACAAATAGTTTTAATAAAATACAGAGTGAAATAAATAATATAAACACAAAACTTAATGGAATAAACTTAAAAATTGGATTAAAGACAGAGCAAACATCACTTCATTGGTATGACTATATACTTTATAGTGTGCAAAATAATCCTACTGGGGTAATTGTAGAAAATAAAATATTTTCTGGTAAACCTGAGGCAGTAATGGGTTACTTAAAAGGATTTAATGATGCACTATATTTATTTAACAGGTAAGGGGGGGGAGATATAATATGACATATGATTATGCAATGGAAAATAGAGACATAGCAAAGATAGATAAGCTAAATGCATTAACTAATATTGACACTTTTTGGAATGATGTAAGAAAACTTACAAGAAATGTCACAAGTGACCATAGTATAAAGAGATGGCAATGTTTAGCTGATGCAAGATATACAGAACTATGTAAACTAAATGGAATAGTTAGATAATATCAGGAGTGACAATTATGATTATTAAGAACAAACTTGAAAGGCTTATGTTTAATGATGATTACAATGAAAGACATAAGAATGGACCTAGATTTTGTGGTGATTGCATCTATAACTTACGTGGGGAGTTTTATAACTCTTACTACATAGGAACAGAACAAGTATTAGGTAACACAAAATATTTATATTTACTAGCTATGAAAATTGATGAACAAAATAGGCAATATGTAGAAGTAAGAGAGGCATTGTTATCTGAAGATTGCACAACCTGGAACTATAGTAACAATGCAGAAAAGATTTACAACTCGAAAGACTTAAAAGAATTTGTAAGACAGTATAAATCATTTAAGAAAAAAAAGAAATTCAGATAATATTAGGGAGGTACACACCATGATTCAAGCAAAATGCATCCAAAAATTCAGAGACAACACAGGAAGGATTTATGGTTATAGACTTCAAGACTTAAATGGTAAGACACAGGATGTAACATCAGAAAACCTTAAAAAAGCAATTAAAAGAGGACAGATAAACATAATAAATTTAACACTTACATCTGATTATAGATTAATAGACAGTAAATATGAACAATTACAGAGTAAGGTACTTGGCGCAGAGCCTACACCATTAAAATCAAGAGAAGAATTAATTGAACAAAGAATTAATGATGCTACAAAGAGTATAGAATCATGTAGTGATATTAATAAAAATGGATTAGAAGTAACATTTGGTGATTATGATTATGATGATATAAAAGCTACTTTAACATCCAATATATTTTTTATACAGTTAAAAAATATAGAGTACAATGGACAACTATGGATATACATAACAGAAAATAGTATAGAATGTGAGCTCAACTTATTTAATAAGTATGAACATGTAGATAAATATATTGAGCATAAAAAGTGCACTTTAGATATTGCAAAGACATCTAATAGTACAATATGTGAATTTGTGAAAAAATATATAGAATATTTGAATAAAAAGTATAACATATTAAACAATTAGGAGGATCAACTATGATTCAAGCAAAATGCATCCAAAAATTCCGAGACAGCACAGGTAAAATTTACGGTTATAGGCTTCAGGACTTAAATGGTAAGACACAGGACGTTCAACCAGATAATTTAAAAGCAGCAATTAGAAACAAACAAATACATATAGTTAATTTAACATTAACATCGGATAATAGGTTAGTGGATACAACAGAGAAACAATTACAAGCTAAAGTATTAGGTAAAGCACCTGTAGAACCTGGTAAAGAAAGAAGTACTGACAGATATTCTGATGTAGCAAAAGCATTAGTATTATTAGATAAAGAATTGTTATGTATGGGGGATAGCTATAGGGAAGTAGTAGAGAACAGAGCCTTTGATGCTGGAGATGATTTACAGCTATGGGATTTAGATGAATACTACGAAAAACCTGAATACAAAGATTGTAAAGATGATGATGAAATACTTGATAGAATTTTATACAAAACCTACATAAAATTACTCAACAACAAACCTATTCAAGTAGATACAATAATAAAAATGTGGAATGAATATGATTCATATGATACATTTGAAAGTAATGTAAAGTATGAAAACGTATCTAAAATTACACAATCAAAAATATATCAAGCACTATTTATAGTATATAAGCACGCTAAAGAGCAGAAATATACCAGTGTTGCAGTAAGACCTTTAGGAGAGTTCTTATCAAGAATTAGAAGAACTGGTATAGCATCTATAAACATGGGATATGGCGTAGGAAATTGTTACTACAGATACCTAGATTCCAAATTATTCGGTACAATATCTAACGATGTATTTACAGTAGGACACACAATAACAACATTAGATGTGAAAGAGCATAAAGAATATAAGGGGTATAGCTACGTATTACATAAAGATATAAGCAGATGTGGCTCACCAGATATAGCATTAGCTGCTATGTTTAAAAACACAAATGATGGAAATGTGCAAATTGACGTTAAGCTAGCACGACAGGGATACTTAAGTGAAAGTCAACACTGTGTAGGATTAGTAGGATATATAAAGAACTTCGACTCTATAATAGTTAATCCTCTAATATCAGTAGAGGCATGTGCAAAGAAATTAGCAAACATCTTTAATATGCTGGCACCTAAATTATATAATATAGCAGATGACCATCAGTCATTATACTTTATGAAAAAACATGGAGCACCTTTAGAGCAAATAGGGGATGCTATAGGAAGTCACACTGACAAAGAGTTATTAGACTTAGCTATTAGTAGATGGACAAAGATAAGAGGAGACAAAACACCTGCTAAAATTGATAAGATACTAAGTAAAACAGATAGTAGTCTGAAAGTACTATATGCTAATAACGTAAGTGATAACGGAAATAATTACAGATTACTTGTCGAATGCACAGATGGAACATTTACAATCAATGTAATAAATGGAAATAATATAGATGATATAATAATAACAGAGTCAGGAACTTTAAATGGCTCTATAAAAGAAAGTAGTGCAGAAATTTCAGAAGTATTAACAAAAGCTATTATAAGTGCAAACGTAAGACAGATTTAATTAAGCAATAAAAGAGGTAAATAGTATGTTATATCATGCAACAAGACAGAGATTTATAAACAGTATAAAAAGAGAAGGATTACATGCAACAAACAGGAAAAGCTTTGAGGGACAAATAGGAGAGAACTTAGTTTATTTCTCAACTGATAAGGATTGTGCAGCATCCTATGTAGAATGTGCAGAT
>ULNH01052947.1_pt1 | contig 33858 bp, 28 predicted proteins | sample 1951871 | NCBI WGS metagenome assembly ULNH01 (sample SAMEA4835572, study PRJEB28245) | human gut metagenome | biome: gut microbiome; material: fecal sample | place: Denmark | collected 2008 | reverse complement strand
GCGTTGCTTCGCGGCGCGAAGCCGAAAAATATATACTTGGCGGCAGAGTGAAGGTTAACGGCAAAGTCGTTAAAGAGCTCGGCACCAAAGTTGACGAAAAATGCTTTATTACCGTTGACGGCAAGCCCATTAAACGTGAGCGCAAGGCATATTATTTGTTTTACAAGCCGCGCGGAGTGGTAACAACCATGAGCGACCCGCAGGGCAGGCGCACCGTGGCCGATTATGTTAAAGATCTGCCGCAGCGCGTGTTCCCCGTTGGCAGGCTTGACTATAACACGGAAGGGCTTTTGCTTTTAACAAATGACGGCGCGCTGGCGCAGGGGCTGATGCACCCGAGCCGCGAGGTAAACAAAACTTACCGCGTGGGCGTGCCGGGCATTGTGCCGCAGGAAAAGCTCGATTTGCTGCGCCTTGGCGTTAAACTTGATGACGGTATGACGGCGCCTGCCGTTGTAACGCTTCTTGAATATGACCACGAAAGAAATATGACATATTTTGATATTACCATACATGAAGGGCGCAACCGCCAAATCCGCCGCATGTGCGATTATATCGGCTTTCCGGTGCGCAACCTTAAACGCATTAAGTTTGGCACGCTCAGCTTAAAGGGCTTAAGCAAAGGCAAAATGCGCGAACTTAACGAGGACGAGGCAGAAACTTTAAAAAAGGCGGCAAAGCTTAATGGCTAATGTACTTGTTATCGGCGGCGGGGCTGCGGGACTTTTGGCAGGCATTGCCGCAGCACAGAGCGGCGCCCAAACCGTAATTTTAGAAAAAATGCGCCGCCCCGGCAAAAAAATACTTATTACCGGCAAGGGGCGCTGCAATATTACCAATAACTGCGATTTGCAGGAAATTATTAAAAACATACCCGGCAACGGCCGCTTTTTAAACAGTGCGCTGCGCCGTTTTACCAATCAGGATATTGTGCAGCTTCTGGAGGATAACGGCCTGCCTACCAAGGTTGAACGCGGCGGCAGGGTGTTTCCTGTAAGCGATAAAGCGGCTGACGTTGTTGATACTCTTGTTAAAATTTATAAAAACTATGGCGGCAGGCTGCTTACAGACTGCAAAGTAAAAAGCATTACGGCAGAATTCGGCAAAATAACCGGCGCTGTAACTGCCGACGGGCAGAAATTTACGGCCGACGCCGTTATTCTGGCGGCAGGCGGGTCATCTTACCCGGGCACCGGCAGCGACGGCAGCGGCGTGAAACTTGCCAAAGCGTTGGGGCACACCATTGTACCACTGGCGCCAAGCCTGGTTCCGCTTGAAAGCGATTCGCCCTACATTGCAGGATTGCAGGGCTTAAGCCTGCGCAATATAGAAGGCACCATTTATGCGGACGGCAAAAAAATAGGCTCGGAGTTCGGTGAAATGCTCTTTACGCATTTCGGCGTATCGGGCCCGATAATACTTTCGTTGAGTAAATGCGTGGCGGAAGCTTTTGCCAGAGGCGCGCAGGAGGTTGAACTTGCTATTGATTTAAAGCCTGCGCTTGATAAAGACAAGCTGGACGCACGGCTGCAGCGCGATTTTACGCAGTACAGCCGCAAGCAAATGCCCAATGGCATGAAGGATTTGCTGCCGCAGAGGCTTATTGCGCCGGTGCTTGACCAGGCGTTTATTGATGAAGAAAAATTTGTCAACCAGCTTTCGCGCGCAGAACGCCGCCGCCTTGTAGATGTTTTAAAAGCATTTACGGTGCCCATTACCGGCACAAGGCCGATAGCTGAAGCTATTGTAACGGCAGGCGGCGTAAGCCTGAAGGAAATAGACCCTAAAACAATGGAATCCAAATTAATAAAAGGGCTGTTTTTTGCGGGCGAAGTAATGGATATCGACGGTTATACGGGCGGCTACAATTTGCAGGCGGCGTTTTCCACTGGTTATGCCGCAGGTACCTTTGCCGCACAAATATAAAAACAGGTGGGGATAAAATGAATGCACAAAAACCGGTAATTGCCATTGATGGCCCGGCCGGTGCCGGAAAAAGCACCATAGCCAAACTGGTCGCGGGCAAACTTGGTTATATTTATATTGATACCGGGGCTATGTACCGCTCCGTAGCGTGGAAGTTTCTGCAAACGGGCAAACCGTTCAGCCCGGAGCTTGTAGAAAAACTGGCGCAGGAAATGGTAATTACTTTTAAGCCCGAAGCAAACGCCAACCGCGTTTTTGTTGACGGCACGGAAGTTACGGAAGCAATCCGTTCTCCGGAAGTAACGGCCGTTGTTTCCAAAGTATCCGCCGTGGGCGGCGTACGTGCAGAAATGGTAAACCAGCAGCGCCGTATGGGCGAAGCCGGCGGCGTTGTTATGGACGGGCGCGACATTGGCACAGTGGTATTTCCTCATGCACAGGTAAAAATATTTTTAACGGCCAGCGTTAAGGAACGCGCTATGCGCCGCTATAAAGAAATGCTTGTCAAAGGCGAAAAAGTTGATTTGGCAGAACTTGAAAAACAAATCGCTTTCCGTGACAAACAGGACAGCGAACGCGAAATTGCTCCGCTTAAACAGGCTGACGATGCCGAATTTCTTGATACTTCCGACATGACGATAGACGAAGTGGCAGAGCATATTTTAAAAGCAGTACAGGAGAAATAAGATGCTGTATTCATTTTTGGATGTTGTACTGGGAATTTTGTTTAAAATTTTTCTGCGGCTTGAAGTACACGGCGCGGAAAACATTCCCAAAACAGGCCCGCTTGTTATAGCAAGCAACCATTTAAGCCTGCTCGACCCGCCGGTTATAGGCGTTGCGGCACCGCGCAAGGTGCATTTTATGGCCAAGCGCGAACTTTTCGTGCCGGTGCTCGGCTATATTTATAAAACTCTGGGCGCGTTTCCCGTTAACCGCGGCGGCGCGGACAGAGCGGCAATCAAGCACGGCATTGAAATTCTGCAAAGCGGCGAGGTGCTGGCGATATTCCCCGAAGGGACGCGCAGTAAAACCGGTCAGCTTGGCAAACTTGAGCCGGGCGCGCTGATGATGGCCGGAAAAACCGGCGCCGTTATTGTGCCGACGGCAGTAAGCGGTACGGATATCAAGCGCTGCGGCAGGCTGTGGCCCAAGGTTGTGGTAAAATTCGGCACGCCGGTGCCTTTTCCGCCGGTTGGCTTAAATAAAGAGGTTTTGCAGGATTTGACAGATAAATTAACGGCAGACATAAAAGCTCTGCAGGGAGTGAAGTAACATGCAGGTGTTTGTGGCAGAGCCTTGCGGCTTTTGCTATGGAGTTAAGCGCGCAGTGGATATGGCGCGCGGCGAGTGCGGCAAAGAAACGCACGCGGCAACTTTGGGGCCGCTTATACATAACCCGCAGCTTACGGCGGAACTGGCAGCAGGAGGAGTAAGCTGCTGCGACAGCCTTGACAGCTTTGAAAAAGGCGATACGGTTATTTTTCGTTCGCACGGAGTTGGGCCTGAAGTTTACGCCGCTGCGGAAGAAAAAGGGCTGAATATTATTGATGCAACCTGCCCGCATGTGCGCGCAGCACAGTTAAAAGCAAAAAAATTGGCCGACGAAGGATATTTTGTTATAATTATCGGAGAAAAAAATCATCCTGAAGTAAAAAGTATCTCGGCATGGGCAGGAAAAAATGCTATAATAGTAGAATATAATAAAGATATTGCCGGTATACCCGTTGCAGATAAATATGGAGTTACGATTCAGACTACTTTTGAGCTGGCAAAATTTGAAGAACTGCTTGCCGGAATTCAAAAAGAAAGGCCGGGAGAGTACAAAATAGAAAAAACTATCTGTACGGCAACAAGCGAGCGTCAGAACGCCGCGAGGGAACTTGCGGAAAAAGTTGATGCATTTATTGTTATCGGCGGTAAAAACAGCGCCAACACAAGGCATTTATATGATATTGTGTCTGCACGCTGTAAAATTGCATACCACATCGAAACGGCTGCGGAATTAAAACCGGAAATGTTTCGTGGTTGCACCAAAATTGGCATAACGGCCGGTGCTTCGACGCCGGACCGATTAATCAAGGAGGCTTTATTTGTAATGGAAAACATGGAAAACATGGAATCTTTTGAAAGTATGCTGGAGCAGAGTTGGGAAAACAACGACATTTATCCCGGCAAAATCGTGAAGGCTACTGTTATTCAAAAAGATAAGGATGAAGTTTATGTAGACTTTGGCTATATGAAAGAAGGCGCCATCGCTTACAGCGAATGGGCTGCCGGAGATCCTGAAGAAGTAGCAAAAACAATTAATGTAGGCGACGAAGTTGAAGCAAAGGTTATTCCCGGCACTTCCAAAGATGATTTTGTACGCCTTTCCAAAATCCGTGCTGAGCAGGACGCAGCATGGAAAAACGTTCCCGAACTTGCTGAAGGCGAAAAACGCCCGGCAACCGTTAAAGTTCTGCGCGTAATTAAAAACCGTCAGAAAAACATTGTAGGCCTTGCCGTTGCAGTTGAAGGCGTTGAAGGCTTTATGCCCGCATCCCACGTTGAACTGAAACGCGTTGAGGACTTCACTCCGTATATCGGCCAGGAACTGGAAGCAGAAATTATTGAAGTTGACACTGCTAAAAAACGCCTGGTAGTTTCCCGCCGCGATTTGCTGCGCGCTGAACGCGAAGCAAAAGCACAGGCATGGCGCGAAGCTAAAGCTGCCAGAGCTGCAGAACGTGCAGCAGCACGCGAAGCTGCTGAAGAAGAAGCATACAACAGCGTTGAAGAAGGCCAGGTTGTACCGGGCAAAGTTCTGCGCATTGCTGATTTTGGCCTGTTTGTTGAAGTAGGCAAAGGCCTTGTTGGTCTTGTTCACAATACCGAACTTTCCTGGGACCGCAACGTAAAAGCAAGCGATTTCGAACCCGAAACCGAAGTTACCGTTCTCATTAAGAAAATTGACCGCGAAAACAAACGCGTTGCACTCAGCATTAAAGCTACTCAGGAAGATCCCTGGGTAACCGAAGCAAACGCACTTCCGGAAGGCGCTATCGTTAAAGGCATTGTAACCCGTTTCCTGCCTTTCGGCGCTATCGTTAAAGTAACCGACAGGGTAGAAGGCCTTGTACACGTATCCGAAATTGCCGATACCCGCGTTGAAAAACCGGAAGACGTTCTTGAAGCAGGCCAGGAAGTTGTTGTTAAAGTTATCAAAAAAGATATGGAACACAAAAAAATCGGCCTGAGCATTGCCAAAGCTGCCAAAGAAAAAGAAAAAGCAGAATACAGTGCTTACCTTAACAACAAACCGGAACTGACTCTCGACCTTTCCGAACAGCTTGAAACTTTAAAATAATTTTACGGTGGTAATTAATGTCGCGTGAACAGAGGAAACTTGACCATATCAAATATGCGCTGAAGCTTGGTGACGGACCGCTCACCAACGGTTTGGAGAATGTACATTTTGTACATAACTGCCTGCCGGAGCTTAACCCGCAGGATATAGTCCTTTCCTCACAGTTCGGCGGCATTTTCTTTTTATCTCCGTTTTTAATCAACGCCGTTACAGGCGGGGCAGACGCCGTTACGGAAATTAACAGGCGGCTTGCGCGTGCGGCAAAAAAAGCGGGTGCGGCAATAGCAGTAGGCTCGCAGTACGGTTCTGTTAAAAATAAAACCAACTACCAAAGCTACGAGGTTGTGCGCGAGGAATACCCTGACGGCATTGTTTTTGCCAATACCAGTGCGCTGGCCACTCCGGAAGAAGCGCTGGAGGCTGTGCGCATGCTTGACGCCGATGCCTTGCAGATACATTTAAACCCAGCGCAGGAACTGATTATGCCCGAAGGCGACAGGGATTTTAAAGGCCTGTTTGCCAATATGCAGCGCATACTTGATAAATGTCCTGTGCCCGTAATAGTTAAGGAAACCGGCTGCGGCATGGCGGCGCGGCAGGTTAAGCAGCTTTTAAAAGCGGGCTTTACCTGTTTTGATGTCGGCGGTGCAGGCGGTACAAATTTTCCGGCTATTGAGGCGGAACGCTACGGCGGCACGGCGCTTTTAAAAGGCTGGGGGCTTAATACAGCCCAATCGCTTTTGGAAGCGGGCGGAGTATGCGGCAGCGAAGGCTATATTGCAGCCTGCGGCGGCATACGCAGCGGTTTGGACGCTGCAAAGGCACTGGCGCTTGGAGCAGATATAGCCGGCATGGCAGGCAATGTACTGGAAGCGGCTGTAAACAAAGGCGCTGACGCGGCGGCAGAAATAATTTTGCAGGCCGAAGAAGAACTGCGCATGCTGATGCTTTTAACCGGTTCGCCGGATATAAAAAGCTTAAGGACAAAGCCGCTGTATTTTACAGGCAGCCTGCTTGATTTTATGCAGTGCCGAGGTTGGGAACCTGCGGAAGTTGCCCGCTCAAGAAGATAAAAAATAAAACGGTATAACATTTTGTTATACCGTTTTCTGTATTATAGTTTTATTTAAGATACTTTTATTAAAATTTAGATGTAGTTGCAGCATTTAGGTCCGCAAATTTTGCGATTGAATAATGAGCAAAAATTGCGCAGCTTCGCTGGCACAATTATTGCCATCGTTATCACTCGGCACTAATTGGCGCTCAGCCAATAAAAAAGAAGCCGAATACCAAGGTATCAGGCTTCTTTTATAATCCGTAACAATCAGATAGCGCGGTTAACTTTACCGGAACGCAAGCAACGGGTGCAAACGTTAATACGTTTTACAGAACCGTTTACAACGGCTCTTACTTGCTGAATGTTCGGTTTCCAAGCGCGTTTAGAATGTCTATTGGAATGGCTGACGTTACAACCAGCTTGAATACCTTTGCCGCAAACTTCGCAAATGGATGCCATGAGTCCCACCTCCTTAACGTAATTCCAGCATCAGTTACAAATTTAACAGAAGTATCATACCATAGAATGAAATTAAAAGCAAGTTATTTTTAGATTGGCAGTGTGATTTTATGTGGTGGCAGGAGCCAATTACAAAATTAAAGGGTATCGGGCCTAAAAAAGCGGCAGATTTTGCCAATTTAAACATTTTTACCATTGGCGATTTGCTGAACCGTTACCCCCGTACTTATGTAGACCAGAGCAAAGTTAAAACAATAGCGGAGCTTGCAACAGACGGAGAAAAGCAGCTGTTTTGCGCTAAGGTATACCGCGTGGCGGACAGAATATCGGCAAGGCGCATGCGTTATACGCTGGTAACGCTTAAAGACGCTACCGGCTTTGCTGAGCTGTATATGTTCGCGCATCAGCGTTTTCAGACGCGCAATTTTAAGCCGGGCACGCAGCTTTTGGTGGACGGCAAGGTGCAGCCGGGGCGCGGCGCAAAAATGGTAACGGATGCTTACGTACAGATTTTAAAAGACGGCGAAAGCGCTTCTGCACCCGGTATTTTGCCGGTGTATGCTTTAAGCGGCGCTCTGACGCAGCAGAATGTGCGTACAGCCGTTAAAACGGCTCTGGCCATGGCAGAAGACTACCTGCCGGAATCGCTGCCGCAGGAAATAATTGACGCCAAAAAACTGCCTCCGCGTTTTGAAGCCGTTAAAAACATTCATTTTCCCGTAAGTTTTGCGGAACTTGCCCGGGCACGCAGCCGTTTTATTTTTGAAGAACTGTTTTTATTGCAGTGCGGGCTTTTGTATTACCGCAGCAGGGTAAAAAGCACGCGCAGCGGCATAAAAATGGCGCCTGACGGCACGCTTTTGCAAAAAGTGCTGGCGCAGCTGCCTTTTAAACTTACGGAAGCGCAGCAAAAGGCATGGCAGGATATAAGCCTTGACATGCAGGATAAAAAGCCCATGCACAGGCTTTTGCAGGGCGACGTCGGCAGCGGCAAAACCGTTGTATCGGCGCTGGCGCTTGCCAAAGCTGCGGAAAACGGGTATCAGGCCTGCATTATGGTGCCGACGGAAATTCTTGCCCAGCAGCATTACGAAACTTTGCAGGCGTTTCTGGAGCCTGCCGGTATCAGCTGCGGGCTGTTAACCAGCAGCGTTAAAGGCGTGCGCCGCCGCGAACTTTTGGAAAACCTTGCAGCAGGTAATTTGCAGGTGCTTGTCGGTACGCATGCTTTAATACAGGATGACGTTATCTTCGATAAACTCGCGCTCGTCGTTACGGATGAGCAGCACCGCTTCGGCGTTGAGCAGCGCGCCAAACTGGCAAATAAATCGGCTTACGAGCCGGATGTTCTGGTTATGACGGCAACGCCGATACCGCGCACGCTGGCGCTTACGGTGTACGGTGATTTGGATGTTTCGGTAATGAAGGGCATGCCGCCGGGAAGAAAGAGCATAAAAACGCTGTGCTACACCGGCGACAAGCGGCGCGAGGTTTACGCAGGCATGGTGCGGCAGATTAAAGCCGGGCACCAGGCATATATCGTCTGTGCGGTTATAGAGCCGGGTGAAATGCCGGGCGTGCGCGCGGCAGCGGAAGTTTATGAAGAATTGCAGCGCACTTTTTTAAAGGATATACCCTGTGCACTGCTGCACGGCAAAATGAAGCCTGCCGAAAAAGAAGCGGTGATGGAAGATTTTGCCGCCGGTAAAATAAAGGCGCTTATCAGCACCACGGTTATAGAAGTTGGCGTTAACGTGCCAAATGCCACGCTGATGATTATTGAAAACGCCGACCGTTTCGGCCTTGCCCAGCTGCACCAGCTGCGCGGGCGTGTAGGGCGCGGCGAGGCACAGTCTTTTTGCGTGCTGCTTACTGATTCGGACAGCCCGGAAACACTGGCTCGCCTTAACGTGCTGCATACCTCAAACGACGGTTTTTACCTTGCCGAGCAGGATTTAAAACTGCGCGGTGCGGGCCAGCTTTTTGGCCTGCGGCAGCATGGCTTGCCTGATTTATATATTGCTGATATACTTCAAGATACAGATGTTTTGATAGAAGCGCGTGCCCTTGCAAAAAAAACGCTGGCAGACGCAGGACAGACGGCTGAAATTACCAAAGTTCTGGACGCGCAGTTTGACGAACGTTTTAAACGTATATTCAATTCGTAACGGAGGCCCCAATGCCGGAAGAAAAATGGTATCAAAACCCGGAAAAAGCATCACAGGCGGCTGCGGTAATTATTTTAACCCTGGCCGCTTTGTTAACGTGGCTGTTTGCCGGTGAAGAAGTAAAAAAAATGTTTGCCCTGGCCGTCAGCGGCGATGTGGAAGCGCTGGCAGCGTATTTCCGCTCTTTTGGGGCGTGGGCAATGCTTATCAGCTTCCTGCTTGATGTATTAATCAACGCGGGCAGCATTTTTCCGTCCATCTTTATTTCTACCGCCAACGGGCTTATTTTCGGTTTGCCGCTGGGTATTTTAATTTCGTGGCTGGCAGAAACAACCGGCGTTGTTATCAGCTTCTGGCTGATGCGTTATCTGTTCCGCGGCGCTGCCGAGAAAATGATTGCCAAAAGCCCTATGCTGATGAAGATTGACGATTTGAGCGGGCGCAAAGGGCTGCAATGGATGGCGGCGGCAAGAATGCTGCCGTATTTTCCGTCCGGAATTTTAACGGCGATTGGCGCTGTAAGCAAAATTTCCACGCGCGATTACATTATTGCCAACCTCATAGGCAAATTTCCTTCAACGGCGCTGGAAGTTGTTATAGGGCACGATATTGTTAATTTTCAGCAGCACAGCGAACGCCTTGCCGTGCTGGTAACGGTGGCAATACTTATTTTTGCCGCTTACAAATATTACTACAAAAAATAATTGTTTTCTTTTAGCACTCTGTTGTGTTTTCTTTGGCTGTAAGGTATAATTAAACCAGCAGTTATTTTAAAGAAGATTCAAAAGGAGGCAGCTATGAGCAAACACCAATTTACGGATATCCGCGTTGCCATCGAGCCGGATAATCCTTCCATCCAGCGTCTGGAGTTTAAGTGCATTAAATGCGGAAACTGCAAAACCGTCTGCACCGATTATATCGGCGTATGCGGAACTTATGACCTTAAGGCAACGGGTGATAAGCCTATCTGCATTAACTGCGGGCAGTGCGCCAATGTTTGCCCGGCAGACAGCATTACCGAAAAAATAGAAGCGTATCAGGTAATGGCAGAAATCCGTGATGAGGATAAAATTGTTATTTTCAGCACTTCGCCTTCCGTGCGTATTGCTTTGGGCGAAGAATTCGGAATGCCCGACGGCAGCTTTGTTGAAGGCAAAATGGTTGCGCTTTTGCGCAGGCTTGGCGCAGATTATGTGCTTGATACCAATTTTGCCGCCGATATGACGATTGTGGAAGAAGCAAGCGAGCTTTTACAGCGCATTACCGAAGGCAATAAGCCGCTGCCGCAGTTTACCAGCTGCTGCCCGGCGTGGGTTAAATTTGCAGAAACCTATTACCCTGAAATGCTGGCGCATATTTCCAGTGCCAAAAGCCCTATCGGCATGCAGGGGCCAACCATTAAAATCTATTTTGCAAAAAAAATGGGCATTGACCCGCGTAAAATTGTCAACGTGGCAGTTACGCCCTGCACCGCCAAAAAGTTTGAAATCCGCCGCGGCGAGATGAATGCGGCCGGGCGTTACCTTGGCATTGAAGATATGCGCGATATGGACTACGTTATTACCACGCGCGAGCTGGCAATGCTTGCCAAAGACGAAGGCATTGATTTTGCCGCACTTGAAGATTCTGCCTATGATGATTTAATGGGGCAGGCGAGCGGCGCAGGCGTTATTTTCGGCAACACCGGCGGCGTTATGGAAGCGGCAATCCGCACGGCTTACTGCTACGCAACCGGCAAGGACGCACCGCAGGCTTTGTACGATTTGCAGCCTGTGCGCGGCATGGACGGCATCCGTGAGGCGGAAGTTGACATTGAAGGCACTAAAGTTAAAGTGGCTGTTGTTTACGGCACTGCCAACGCCCGCAAACTTATTGAAAAAATTAAAGCAGGCGAAGCAGATTACCACTTTGTGGAAGTTATGGCATGCCCGGGCGGCTGCATCGGCGGCGGCGGACAGCCCAAGGATAAGGAATACAAGGGCGATGCTCTGCGTGCGGCACGCATTGAAGGGCTTTACAAGCGTGACAGCAGCATGAAGCTGCGTTTAAGCCACGAAAACCCGGAAATTAAAGCCTTGTATGCCGATTTTTATGGCAGGCCGCTGAGTGAACTGGCGGAACAGATGCTGCATACCGTATATTTTGACCGCATTGCGGATTTGGGCGGCGTATATATCGCGCCCGGCGCGGAAAAACAGCCTGCGGCAGAAGGAGCAGCACCGCAGCAGGAAGCAGGCACGCATAGATGGCGCTGCAAGGTTTGCGGCTATATATATGAAGGCGAAGCTTTGCCGGAGGATTATAAATGCCCGCTGTGCGGTATGGGCGCCAATATGTTTGAAAAAATAGAATAGTTTTGCCAAAGCCTCTGCCTTAAAAACGGGCAGGGGCTTTTTGCTGCGTAAAAAAAGCAAAAAAATTAAAAAATTTTGTAAAAAATAGTGAAGGAAAATAAAAAATGTTGTAGAATATATGGCAGGTAAACCAAAAATGAGAGAAAATTAGGAGGACAAAAAATGCATAGTTACAGCATTGAGCTTGGCGGCAGAACGCTGACGATGGAAATCGGCAAAATTGCCAAGCAGGCCAACGGCGCAGTATTGGTGCGCTATGGCGACACTGCGGTAGTAGTTGCTGCTACCGGTACCAAAACACCGCGTGAAGGTGTAGACTTTTTCCCTTTGACTGTTGATTTTGAAGAAAAAATGTACGCTGTGGGTAAAATCCCCGGCGGCTTTATTAAACGTGAAGGTCGCCCGGCTGAAACCGCTATTTTAACCAGCCGCCTTATCGACCGCCCGATCCGCCCGATGTTTCCGGAAGGTTACCATAACGACGTGCAGATTGTTGCAACCGCCGTTTCCGTTGACCCGGATAACGCACCGGATATTCCGGCAATGATTGGCGCTTCCTGCGCACTTTCCATTTCCGATATTCCGTTTGAAGGCCCTATCGCCGGTGTGCGCGTAGGCATGATTGACGGCCAGTACATTATTAACCCGACCATTGAACAGGCTAAAGTAAGCCGCCTGAACCTTGCCGTTGCAGGCACCAAAGACGCTATTTTGATGGTTGAAGCAGGCGCCAAGGAAATCAGCGAAGACGAAATGCTGGACGCTATCTGGTTTGGCCACGAAGAAATTAAAAAGCTGGTTGAATGGCAGGAAAAAATTATGGCAGAAGTTGGCAAACCCAAAATGGAAGTGCCTGTTTACGAACCTCCTGCCGAACTTGCCGCAGAAATTGAAGCTTACGGCGCTGAACAGCTGAAAGCAGCCCTGATGGACGCCAACAAGCTGGAACGCGAAGAAAACGTTGCCCGCATTAAAGCTGAAATCGCCGACGCATTTATGGAAAAATATCCTGACAATGCCAAAGACGTTGCTTATATTACCCAAAAACTCGTTAAAAAGATTGTACGCCGCACCATTTCCGTGGATAAAATCCGCCCGGACGGACGTGCGCTTGACGAAGTACGCCCTGTAACCTGCGAAGTAGGCCTTTTAGCCCGCCCGCACGGCAGCGCGCTGTTTACCCGCGGCCAGACCCAGATTCTGAACGTGCTGGCACTGGCTCCGCTCAGCGAAGCACAGACTTTGGACGGACTTGGCGTAGAACTTACCAAACGTTATATCCATCACTATAACTTCCCGCCGTACAGCGTTGGCGAAACCAAACCGCTGCGCAGCCCGGGCCGCCGCGAAATCGGCCATGGCGCACTGGCAGAACGCGCTTTGCTGCCGGTAATTCCTTCCGAAGAAGAATTCCCGTATGCAATCCGCCTGGTTTCCGAAACTCTGGAATCCAACGGTTCTTCCTCCATGGGTAGCGTTTGCGCAAGCACCCTTTCTCTTATGGACGCAGGCGTGCCTATTAAAGCACCGGTTGCCGGCGTAGCAATGGGCCTTGTTAAAGACGGCGATTATTTCACCATCCTTACCGATATTCAGGGCCTTGAAGATGCTCTCGGCGATATGGACTTTAAGGTTGCCGGTACTAAAAACGGCATTACCGCCATCCAGATGGATATTAAGATTGACGGCATCAACAAGGAAATTTTCAAACAGGCTCTGGCACAGGCTAAACGCGGCCGTGAACACATCATGGGCATTATGCTTGACTGCATCTCTGAACCGCGCAAAGAACTGTCCAAATACGCTCCAAAAATTACCACCATCCATGTTGACACCGAAAAAATCAGCAAAATCATCGGCCCCGGCGGCAAAACCATTAAAAAGATTGTTGAAGAAACCGGCGCCAAAATTGATATTGAAGAAGACGGCCGCGTATATATTGCCGCAGTTAACAGCGAAGAAGCTGCAAAAGCTATCGATATGATTAACGGCATTACCGCCGAAGCAGAAGTTGGCAAAGTTTACACCGGCAAAGTTACCCGCCTGATGGCATTTGGTGCTTTTGTTGAAATTCTGCCGGGCAAAGAAGGCCTGGTTCATATTTCCCAGCTTTCTACCGAGCGCGTAAATAAAGTTGAAGACGTTGTTTCCGTCGGCGATGAAATCGTTGTAAAGGTTACGGAAATCGACCAGAAGGGCCGCATTAACCTGTCCCGCAAAGCAGTGCTGGCAGGCGGCTTAAGCAAATAATTTAAGTAAAAACTAAATCCCGCTGAATTATTTTCGGCGGGATTTTTTATAATGAGGTGTATTATGAAATTACGTGGCTTTGAAAAAATTACTTCTTTTAAAGAAGTTGAGTTCCCCATGCCGGAACGCAAAACAAAAATGGCAGCCGGTTACGATATCTGTTTGCCGCAGGACGTTATCATTAAGGCGCATACTCTGCAAATGGTGCGGACCGGCGTGAAAGCCTATATGCAGGACGACGAGTTTTTGGGCGTGCATATCCGCAGCAGCATGGCGGTAAAAAAAGGGCTGGCGCTGGTGAACAACGTGGGTATTATCGACGCCGATTATTACAACAACGAGGACAATGAAGGGCACATTATGCTGGGGCTGTATAACACGACGGACAGCGACATAACCCTGGCAAAGGGCGAGCGCGTGGCACAGGGCATTTTTTACAAATACCTTACGGCTGACGGTGACAGCGCTGACGCAACCCGTAGCGGCGGCTTCGGCAGCACGGGTGAGAAATAAACTGTACCCTTAAAAATTAAATAATACTAAAATTTAAATTACCGGTTTTAAAAGACTGTTTGTAAGTGTAAACGCGCTTGCAGGCAGTCTTTTTTTGCGTAAAAACGGCGTTAAGTTAAAGGACAATAGTAGAAATTTTATTTTAAAAGTAATATAATACATAATAATTGATTGCAAAATAAAGTTACAGATAAGTTTTAAATAAAAATTTAACTCAGGGTGAGAAAACGTGGCAGAAAATCTGCAAAAAATAAATAAGTATACCAATATTATTCTACCGTTTGTATTAATTTGTGTTGATTACATCGCCATAGTATGTGCAGAAGAACTTGCCTTTAACTTCCGTAACTTCTATATCGGTAATCACAGCCTGCATATCTCCTGGCTTAACTTCTGGGTAGTATTCCCGTTACTTTATCTAATTTTTTTAAACATTGAACAGCTCTATAACCGCCGTGCGCAGTTCTGGCAAATAATCCAAAAACTCTTTATCACCAGCTGCTACGCTGTTACAAGCATCATCATATTACTCTATATAGCGCGCATAGCAGGATCAACTTCCAGAATGTTTATTGCAGTTTTCTGGATATTGAGCTTTATATTGCTTGTTATTTTTCGCTACATCGTTAAAAAGATACTTGAAAAATATCAGCTGCTGCAAATACCGGTACTTATTATCGGCGCAGGCAAAACAGCAGAGTTACTTGTACAAGGAATTAAAAACGACGCCGGTATGGGCTATAAAATAATTGGCTTACTTGAAGACAACAAAGTAGAAAAAGGAATATTAGAAAACTACCCTGTACTCGGTAAATTCAGTGATGCAGAACAAGTAATAACAAAATACAACATCAACCACGTGTTCATAGCAGCACCAGGCTTAGAACAAGGTAAACTAACAAAACTAATCTACAAAGTACAGCCTTTAGTAAAAAGCATGGGAGTAATACCAAACCTTGTAGGTGTACCAATGGGCGGCATAGAAGCAGAAAGCCTGTTTAACGAAAAGCTGATGTTGCTGCGGCTAAAAAATAACCTTGCAAGACCAATCAATAGATGTATAAAAACAATCTTTGACTACGTGCTAACCATAACAGGCACAATCGCTATAAGCCCAATACTTATAGTAATAGCCTTATGGATATATAAAGACTCACCTGGTCCGGTAATCTTTAAACATAGGCGTATAGGCAAAAACGGCAAAGAATTTAACTGCTACAAATTCCGCAGTATGTGCGTAGACGCAAAAGAGAAGTTAGAACAGCTGTTAAAAACAGACCCGGAAGCAAAAGCTGAGTATGAGAAATACCATAAGCTTGAAAATGACCCAAGGGTAACGAAATGTGGAAAATTTTTACGTAAAACCAGTATTGATGAACTACCGCAAATTTTTAATGTGCTTAAAGGTGAAATGAGTTTAATAGGGCCACGTCCATATATGGTAAGTGAATACCAAGAAGAAAAAGAAATGTTAAAAAATATAATACTTGCCAAGCCAGGAATAACAGGGTATTGGCAAGTATCGGGAAGAAACGATGTGACCTTTAAAGAAAGAATTACAATGGAAGAATGGTATGTAGCAAACTGGAATTTATGGATAGATTTAATAATTTTATACAAAACATTTAAAGTAGTATTTACTAAGAAAGGTGCGTATTGATGAATATACCTGTAAGCATAATAATACCTACTTATAATGCTGGTAAAGAATTTGAAAAACTTGCATTAATGATAAAAAAACAAACAGCAAATATAAAGCAAGTATTAGTAATAGATAGTAGTTCAACAGATGAAACAGTAAATATTGCTCAAAAATATGGTTTTACAGTAGAAATAATACAAAAATCAGAGTTTGGACATGGTAAAACACGTCAATATGCAATCAAAAAAACAAATACAGAGATAGTTGTATTTTTAACGCAAGATGCGTTATTGTATGATGAATTTTCTATTGAAAATATAGTCCGGTGTTTAATAAGTGAAGAAAAAATTGCAGCTGTTTATGGAAGACAGATACCATATGCTGATACAGGTATATTAGGTAAATTTGCTCGTTTATTTAATTATCCTGAAACTTCTAAAATAAACACTTTTGAAGATAGAAAAGAGAAAGGAATAAAAACAACATTTTTTTCTGATTCTTTTAGTGTTTATAAGAAAACATATCTTATGAAAATTGGTGGGTTTCCAATAGAGGTTAATTTTAGTGAGGATACATATGTTGCCGGGAAGTTATTGAAAGCTGGTTATAAAACTGCATATTGTGCTGAAGCTAAGGTATTTCATTCTCACAATTTGTCGTTAATTCAGGAATATAAACGATATAAAGAGATTGGTAAATTTTACCGGCAAGAAAAATGGCTTTTAGAAACTTTTGGTAAAGCAGAAGGCGAAGGTTTGAAGTTTGTAATCAGTGAAGCTAAGTATCTTGTTGAAAATGGTAAGTTTTATTATTTGCCAATAGCTTTTTTGCATAATGTGGTTAAGTATTTAGGATATAAAATGGGATGATGTTTCTAATATGGATAAATTTTTAAAAATTGATATTTTAATGGCAATATATAAACCAAATTTAAAATGGTTAGAAGAACAGCTTATATCTTTAAATAATCAAACATATGAAAATTTAAATTTGATAGTATGGAATGATTGTCCTAATGATAACTTTAATTATGATGAATTTTTTAATAAATATATAACTGAATTTAAATTCAAAATATATAAAGGAAAAATTAATTTAGGTTCAAACAAAGCGTTTGAAGAATTAACTAAATTATCAAAGAGTGAATATGTAGCTTATTGTGACCAAGATGATATTTGGCTTCCAGAAAAATTAAGTAGATTAGTTTTAAAAATACAAGAAACAAATGCTGATTTAATTTGTTCTGATATGTTTGTAATTGATAAAAATAGTAAAGTAGTTGCTGATAAAATAACGCAAGTACGTCCTCATCAAATTCTTTATAAAGGATTAAATTTATTTGAATATTTGTTTTCTAAAAATTTTGTTACCGGTTGTACTACGTTAGTAAAAACAGAATTTGCTAAAAGTGTGTTACCGTTTCCCGATGAATATGTACACGACTGGTGGTTGGGTATTTGTGCTGCGAGAAACAATAGGTTGGAGATAGTTGAAGAATCTTTAATAATGTATCGTATTCATGATAGCAATCAAACGGGTATATTGGGTGGAATTAACGGAAAAAGAGATTATTATGAAAAAAGAATTAAATTGGTATTATACCGAAGTGAAATATTAATTAAAAGATTTGGTAAAATTGATAGCATAATTCAGTTTAAAGAATATGCTGAAAGTAGAATGAATTATTATGAGAAACAAAACTTAAAAAATTTTCATAAATTATTTAAGTTAAGAAAATTTAATAATTCAACGACATATTTTGAAATAATTTTACCTTTTCTGCCAGAAAAAATATTTAATTTTATAATAACGCAAATCAAAAAAGGACGAATTTAGAGGAGGGTTACAATTGAAAGGCATAATTTTAGCAGGCGGCAGCGGTACACGCCTTTACCCGCTGACGATGGTTACAAGCAAACAATTATTACCAATATATAACAAACCGATGATTTATTATCCGTTATCTACGCTGATGCTTGCAGGGATTAGGGAGATTTTAATAATTTCTACACCGCATGATTTGCCAAACTTTGAAAAATTATTAGGCACTGGCGAAAGATATGGGCTTAAATTAAGCTATAAAGTACAGCCATCACCGGACGGTTTGGCGCAAGCCTTTATTTTAGGTGAAGAATTTGTTGGTAGCGATAGCTGTGCTTTGATTTTAGGAGATAATATTTTTTACGGTGCAGGATTAAGTAAACATTTAAAACAAGCTGCCAGCAATAAAGATGGTGCAACAGTATTTGGTTATTATGTAGATGACCCGGAACGCTTTGGCGTTGTTGAATTTGATGTTGATGGCAAAGCCGTATCTCTTGAAGAAAAACCTGCGAAGCCTAAAAGCAACTACGCAGTAACAGGATTATATTTTTATGATAACAATGTTTGTAAGTACGCCAAAACTTTAAAACCATCCGCCCGCGGCGAATTGGAAATTACTGATTTAAACAAAATTTATCTGCAAAACGATAAGTTGAACGTAATTACCTTAGGGCGCGGTTATGCTTGGCTTGATACCGGAACGGTAGATAGCTTAAACGAAGCGGCAGAGTTTGTAAAAGCCGTGGAAACAAGAACCGGCATACCCATTGCCGTGCTGGAAGAAATTGCTTATAACAACGGTTGGATAAGCAAAGAGCAGCTTTTGGAAAGTGCAGAAAAATATGGCAAAGCACCTTACGGACAATATTTGAAAAAAGTAGCAGAAGGCAAAATAAAATATTAAGAAGGTAAAGTAAAATGAAAATAACAAAAACAAAACTTGATGGTGTAGTAATAATAGAGCCTGAAGTGTTTGGCGATAACCGCGGGTTTTTTATGGAAAGCTGGAACAAAAAGAAAATGGTTGAAGCAGGTTTAGATTATGATTTTGTGCAGGACAACCATTCTAAAAGCACAGTGAAAGGTACGCTGCGTGGTATACATTTTCAAAAAGGTAATAAAGCACAAGCGAAACTGGTGCGTTGCGTAAAAGGTGCAGTGCTTGATGTTGCAGTAGATTTGCGCAGAAACAGCCCTACATTTAAACAATGGGTTGGCGTAGAACTAAGTGAAGAAAATAAGAAGCAACTTTTAATTCCTCGTGGTTTTGGGCATGGATTTGTTACTTTAACAGACGATGTAGAATTTTTATATAAAGCAGATAATTATTATGCACCGGAAGCTGATGCTGGTATACGCTGGAATGATCCGGAAATTGGTGTTGAATGGGGTATTGAAAATCCTATTTTATCGGAAAAGGATAAAAAGAATCCGTTTTTGAAAGAATGTAAGGAATTGTTTTAAAGGTGATTGCTAATGATTTCAGTTGCAATGTGTACATATAATGGCGAAAAATATATACAAGAACAGCTAGAAAGCATTATTTATCAAAGTGTGCCGCCGGATGAAATTGTAATTTGTGATGATTGTTCGAATGATGCTACACTTGAAATTGTAAAAGATATTTTAAATAGTTATGACGGGATAGTTCAACTAGTAAGTAATAAGCATAATTTAGGGTACAGGAAAAATTTTGAGAAAGCAATATCGTTGTGTCATGGAGATATAATATTTTTAAGTGATCAAGATGACGTTTGGAGTAGTAATAAAATAGAAATTATAAAAACAGAAATTGAAAAAGATAAAAATATTTTGTTAGCATTTCATGATGTGGAAATTGTGGATGAAAATTTATGCTTAATAAATAAGTCATTTTGGAATGTTTTGCATTTTGATTATATGCAATTTTTAGAAAATGATTTTAGAAGATTAATGGAAAGTAATGTTATTCAAGGTAGTGCTTGTGCTTTTAAAAAAAATCTATTCTATTTTGCAGAGCCATTTCCAGAGGCAGCTATTCATGATGAATGGTTAGGTTTAATAGCGCTTCTAAAAGGTAAAGTTAAACCGGTAAATTTAATATTAGCTAAATATAGACAAAGTGGCAATAACGCTATTGGAGCAGGCAAAATATCATTAAGAGAAAAAATAAATAAATGGTTGTTAAATCTTAATAAATCTACAGATTTTCATGTTCGAGAATTGAAAAGACGAAGATTAATCTTAAGTTATTTAATAGATATTTATGAAAAATCAGATAATATTTATATAATAAAACAATATTATACTTTTTTAAACAAAAGAATAAATTACATTAATAACAAAAAAATTATAAATGTTGATTATTTTAATATGATAGGAAAAAATGTTCGTGCTATTAAAATTATTATGAAGGATATTTTTAGTGCTTTGATTTATAAAAAATAAATAAATTGGGTGGATTATGAAAGTTTTAGTTACAGGTGCAAATGGCCAGCTTGGTTATGACGTTGTCAAAGAACTGCAAAAACGAAATATAGAATGTTATGGTGCGATGCGCCAAGATTTTGATATTGTTGATTTTGAAGCAGTAGAAAAATTTATTGTAAGTTATATGCCTGACGCAATAATTCATTGTGCGGCTTATACTGCCGTTGATAAGGCAGAAGATGAACAAGGCTTGTGCTATTTGGTTAATGCTTCGGCAACAGAAAATATTGCCGAAATTTGCAAAAAAATAAATGCTAAAATGCTTTACATCAGTACTGATTATGTTTTTGACGGCACAAAAGATGGCTTTTATGAAGTTTACGATAAGCCGAACCCGATAAATGTTTACGGAAAAACAAAACTGTTGGGGGAACAAGCAGTACAAAGAATATTAGATAAATATTTTATTGTACGTATATCCTGGGTGTTTGGTGAACACGGTAATAACTTTGTAAAAACAATGCTGCGTTTAGGTAAGGAACGTAAAGAAATAAGCGTAGTTGCTGACCAGTATGGTAGCCCGACATACACAGTAGATTTAGCACCTTTATTGGTAGAGATGATACAAACAGAAAAATATGGTATTTACCACGCAACTAATGAAGGTGTATGTACTTGGGCAGAATTTGGTGAAGAAATTTTTAAAATTGCCGGTATGGATGTAAAAGTGAACCACATAACAACAGCGGAATATCCAACAAGGGCAAAACGACCGTTGAATAGTAGATTGAGTAAAAATAGTTTAAAAATTAATAGTCTTAAACAATTAAATAATTGGCAAAATGTAGTAAAATATTTTATTGAAAATGAAATGAGTTGATGTTATGATCCCATTAGTAAGTGTAATTGTTCCTGTTTTTAATGTTGAAAAATATATAGAAGATTGTGTAATTAGTATACAAAATCAAACTTACAGGAATATAGAGATTATATTAGTTGATGATGGAAGTACAGATAAAAGTGGTCAAATTTGTGATTTGCTAAAACAAAAAGATAATAGAATAAAAGTTTATCATAATCAGAATAAGGGCGTATGTTTTGCAAGGAATTATGCAATAAAAAAAGCAATAGGGAAATATATTTTACCTGTTGATGGAGATGATATTATAGCAAATACATATATTGAAAAAGCTGTTAAAGTGTTGGAAGAAGATGACAATATAGGAATAGTTTATTGTAAAGCTAAATTTTTTGGTAAAAAAAATTATGAATGGAATCTACCTGAATTTTCTTTAAGAAGAATGCTTTTAAGTAATATTATATTTGTAACTGCTATTTTTAGAAAAAATGACTGGATAGCAGTAGGTGGATTTAATGAAAGAATGAAATATGGTATAGAAGATTATGATTTTTGGTTGTCAATAATAGAATTGAACAGAAAAGTGTACAAAATACCGGAAATATTATTTTATTATAGAATTAGTAATAATACGAGAAATACAAAATTTGCTTCGAATAAATCTCAAAAAGAAGAAATGTATAAAATGATTTATATGAATCACAAGAGTTTATACATAAACAATTATGAAATAATGATGGAAGAATTTACTAAAGAAAGGTTTATGTATCAAGAAAAGATTAATAAATTAAAGGCTATGATACCATTTTATTTTATTTTTGATTATTGTCCTGGTTTAAAAACTAGATTAAAGAAGATCTTTTAAGGAGCATTTACATGAATAATAAAATACATAATATTTTATTTTTTATTATTTCAATTTTTATAATTTTTAATAATATACCAAAAGTTATACAAATGAATTTTTTAGGTGGATCTGTAGGAAACCAGCTTGTCTTTTATCCGTTATTTCTAGGATTTATTTATACAATTTACTGCCAATATAAATATAAAAATATTTTTATAAATTTTGATAAATTCATAAAATTTATAGCAGTATATTTAGCTATAACTTTTATTTCACTTATAGCTGGTTTGTATAATTATCCATATTATGACATGGTAATAAATGGTCCGGTAACACAAATTGAGAAATTGCCAAAAGTTATGGTGTTTTTAAATAGTTTAGGTATACATATTGATCAAAAAATATTAATAGCCTTTTGGATGATTGCAAGAGTTGTAAAAGGATTGTTATTTGATTCTTTTTATACCTTTGGCGGAGCATATATGATTTATTGCTGGTATCATAATGATTGGCAAAAAGGGCTTAATATTTTTATAAAAGGTATTTTAATCGGTTTGATAGTAGTATTAGGATATGGATGTATTGAAATGCTCTATTTAGCAGGTAATGATATAGCAAAAAATATATTGATTACATTTAATCCTTATATTCATATTATAAAGACTGATCATAATTGGTGGCCGCCTTTATTATGGGTTAAGCAGACAAGGAGTGTATTTCCTGAACCTTCACATATTGGCAATTATTTAGCTTTTACTTTACCTGTTTTATGGTGTTTAATTATAAACATTCGAGCTTATAACGAATTGAAATTAAATAAAATTATATTGTTATGTTTAACATTTATTTTTTCAATGATCATATTTTTAGCGCAAGCAAGAACAGCAAGTGCAATGTTTTTTGGAATGAGCGCGTTATATGTTTTGTTACTGTGTTATCTATATATATAAGACTATTGGAAAAATTTTGCTAAGATAATTATTGTTAGTATATTAGCATTTGTTGTTTCGTTAACATTTATTAATAATTTTATAAACAAACCTGTTGCAATACAAAATGTTAATAATACCAAAATTGAAACAATAGATGAAAATGCAGATTCTGTTAATAATTATATATCTAATAATTTAAGTTCACTCGCAAGCATTGATCAAAGAAGCAATGGAGCAAGGTATGCTTTAATAAAATCAAATTTAAGAATAGGTATGGATAATCTTTTTTTTGGTGTTGGTAAAGGATTAACTGGTGCTTATGTAAGTGCTAACTTTACTGAAAAGGAAAAACAAAACAAAGAAGTAAAAATGTGGGTAACTAACCAGAAAAAAGAAGGCGTTTTAAGATATGGGCTTGGCGCAATGAACGAATATGTAGGTAGATTCGCAGAAACCGGCATAATTGGATTGATAGCCTTTTTATGCCCATTTTTCTATATTTTATATAAATTATTCAAAGCATTAAAACATAGCCCCAATGCTATTCAAATAAAAATCTTATTACTTTTAACTTCATTAATCGGTGTAATGGTTGCGGGAATGAATGGTTCTTTAAATATTTTTTATAGTACATGGATTGTACTTGGATTATGTTATGCAGCTGTTTTTAATAAGAAATTAGATAATGAATGAACGTAAAATAGGTATAGTAATTAGCTATCTTAATATAATACTTCACGCTGTTATTGGTTTTATTTATGTACCATTGCTTTTGCATTATATAGGTAAAAGTGAGTATGGCTTATATCAGCTTATAGGTTCATTTATAGCGTATTTCAGTATTATGGATTTTGGCTTAACTGCGGCTGTAGTGCGTTTTTATGCTAAGTACAAAGCTGTAAATGATAATCTTGGTATGGAAAATATACTTGCTGTAGCAGCAAGAGGCTATGGCATAATAGCACTTATATTATTTATAGCCGGTGTTATTTGTTACATAAACCTTGATGTTATTTTTGCTGCAAGTATGACTATAGCAGAACTTGCAACAGCTAAAACTTTGTTTTTGTTATTGCTGTTTAATATAGTGATAACATTAACAACAATGATGTTCCGAGCAGTAATAAATGCCAATGAGAAGTTTTTGTTTTTAAAAGGAACTGAAACATTGCAAATGGTATTGCAGCCGGTATTGGTTGTGCTGATATTACAGCAATACCCAAGTGCTGTAGCTGTTGCAATAGTACAAACTTTTTTGAACATTTGCCTGATAATTGCACGTGTTTATTATTGCTTTATAAAACTGAAGATAAAAATAAAATTCCATTATCTTGATAAACAATTGCTTAATGACATAAAAAAATTAGCATTAAGTGTTTTTGTGGTGGTATTGATAGACCAGGTATTTTTTAAAACAAATCAGATAATTTTAGGTATTGTAAGTGGTACAGCTGCTGTAGCTGTATATTCAATTTCTTCACTTATCTATATGAACTACATGGCGTTATCAACAGCTATATCAGGCGTTTACTTACCTCATGTAACAGAAATAGTAGCTAAAAATGAACCGGTAAAAAAGCTTTCTGATCTGTTTATCAAAATAGGCCGCTATCAATATTACTTACTGGCACTTGTGGCAAGCGGTTTTATTATTTTTGGCAGAGATTTTATTAATATCTGGGCAGGCAAGGATTTTGAAGAATCCTACTGGATAACACTATTGATAATAATACCGTTTACAATAGACCTGATTCAAAACATAGGCTTATCTATTATGCAGGCGCAAAACAGATATGATTTTAGAGCCAAAGTATATTTCGCTATGGGATTATTTAATTTGTGCTTAGCAATACCATTAGCAAAACATTATGGGGGAATAGGCTGTGCTTTTGCGACAGGGTTAAGCATGTTTTTAGGTAATGGTTTGATAATGAACTGGTATTATCGGAAGGTAACAAAGTTAGACATATTAAGATTCTGGAAAGAAATAGGTAAGATAAGCATTTATGTAATGTCTTTAACTTTGGTAGGTTATGGTTTATATAATTATCAGAATGTGGATAGTATAACAGAATTTATTATTGCCATTGCTGTTTACACAGTAATTTATAGTTTTGTTATTTATACTTTCTGTATGAATTTGAGCGAAAAGGAAAAAGTTGCAAAGTTTTTAATAAAGTAGTAAATATTGTATAATTAAGAAAAGAATATGTGAGGGAGGATATTTATGAAACTCATCATTACCGGCGGGGCCGGGTTTATTGGCAGTAATTTTATATATTATGAGCTGAAGCAGCATCCGGAGGATGAATTTATTTGCTTGGACAAGCTGACGTATGCAGGAAATTTAAGCAGCTTGAATGGTGCTATGGAGCAGCCGAACTTTAAGTTTGTGCGCGGCGATATTGCAGACCGTGATTTTGTTTACAGCTTGTTTGAAGCAGAAATGCCGGATGTTGTGGTAAATTTTGCGGCGGAGAGCCATGTTGACCGCAGCATTTTGGAGCCGGAGTTGTTTTTAAAGACTAATGTTATTGGTACAGGCGTGCTTATGGACGCTTGCCGCAAGTATGGTATTAATCGTTATCACCAGGTTAGTACAGATGAAGTGTATGGCGATTTGCCGCTGGACAGGCCGGATTTGTTTTTTACGGAAACAACACCGCTGCATACTTCAAGCCCGTATTCTGCATCTAAAGCAAGTGCAGATTTACTGGTTTTGGCATACCACCGTACTTATGGTTTGCCGGTGACAATTTCCCGTTGCTCCAACAACTATGGGCCGTATCACTTTCCTGAAAAGTTAATACCGCTAATGATTATTAATGCCTTGCACGACAAAGCACTGCCGGTTTACGGTGATGGCGCTAATGTGCGCGACTGGTTATATGTAGAAGACCATTGCAGTGCGATTGATTTAATCATCCGCGAGGGACATGAGGGTGAAGTTTACAACGTTGGCGGGCATAACGAAAAGAGCAATTTGGATGTTGTGAAAATTATTTTAAAGGCGCTGGACAAAAGCGAGGATTTAATTACTTTTGTTAAAGACCGACCCGGTCATGACAGGCGTTATGCGATAGACCCGACAAAAATACACAATGAACTTGGCTGGCTGCCGCAGACGAAGTTTGAGGACGGCATAGCCCAAACGATAGAGTGGTATTTAGCCAATAAAGACTGGTGGCAGAAAATTATCAGTGGCGAATACCAGAAGTATTACGAAAAAATGTATAAAAACAGAATATAAATCAAAACCGTCTGTTGAGTGAATTGCACCCCAAAAGTTAGGCTTTTGGGGTGCAGTCATATACGCGTGGTATTGAGTATATTTCTGACACCTTATTTTATTAATATGAAAGCGGTTTTAGCAGCAACAATTTATTTTTAAATTCTGCGCTGTAAAAATAAAATACAATTGCAGTATTTGTGTTATAATAAACAGTAAACATTTATTGGAGGTTAATCGTGAGGTTTAAAAAATGTTTTCAAACTCTGGCAATTAGTTGTATGGCATTTTTGCCTTTAAACGCTTTTGCTTCTGATGAACTTATTACAGGGCGCGGTTTGCCTGAAACTTATACAGAAGTAACTGCGCAGAAAACCACTTCCGGTTCAACACTTATTTTTTCTGACAGCCCGGAAATGGTTTACAGAAACGGCGTTTTATACCGTGATAATGTAAGCGGTGATGTAAGGATTTTCTTTCATCATGTAAATGCTATGGAAAACAATAAAAAACTCGCCGTTATACTCAGCAACGAACAAATGCGCCCGGTTAAATACAGCGTTGCCAACAACAGCATCGGCAATGCGGGCTGGCATTATTTAAAGGTTGGCAAGGAAACCCAGCAAAAATATTTTTCCGGCGTTCATAATAAAACGGAAGGAAACCTTGGCTTTGGCAATAATACAGAGCTTTTAACCGGCCGCGGCTATGTGCTTGAACCGGCGCAGCTTTTGGTTGGCACTATTGATTTGCACACCGACAGGCCTGTACAGGTAAGCGTTGTTATGTGCGACGAAAAAACAGATTTGGATTTATACAATGAATACGCACCTGTTCAGCCTATGGACGAGCATCCGTTAAGGGGCACTTTTGACGATGCAGACTGGAATTACACTGTTGCTGCACCGATTAATACTGATAACAACAAGGTGTATATGCTTGAACTGGCATCTGAAGAGCAGGGCTTTGCGCGCGGCAAGGACGGCACAACAGGGAAAGATGCTGTGAACTACGGTAATTATGGCATTGTATATTCTGTTAATTTTACAATCAGCGGCAATAAACCCGCGGCAATGTACTTAAATCCCTTGGGCGGGCTGTTTGCCGGTTACGGCGTGCTGAAAAAAGCCGGTGAAGAAAAAATTCTGCCTTTGCCGCAGGATAAAGTGGCAATAGGCGACAGTTATGACGATTTGCTTAAGCTTGGCGTTTTGGAACCGGGAACATACAGCTTTATCTGGTCACCGCCGGGTGCTTCCAACCTGCCTGTAAGGCTGTATTGGATGCAGGACGGCAGTTTATAATAAAAATCAGGGGCAGAAATGACTAAACAACAACTACCATTTAAATTAAATGACATAATTGAAGTAAATATAACAGGGCTTGGTAGCAGCGGCGAAGGCGTGGGCAAGGCTGATGGATTTACGGTTTTTGTACACGGCGCCCTGCCGGGAGAAAAAGTATCCGTAAAATTATTTCAGGTAAAAAAATCCTATGCTTCCGGCAGAATTTTAAATATTTTGGAAGAATCTTCGCAGCGCGTTAAACCGCAATGTGCTTTTTATGAAAAATGCGGCGGCTGCCAATTGCAGCATTTAAACTATGAAGGGCAGTTAAGCGTTAAAAGACAGCAGGTTAAAGATGCCATTGAGCGTATTGGGCATATTACCGGCTGCGAAGTGCTGCCTGTGCTGGGCATGGAAAATCCGTGGCATTACCGCAATAAAATGCAGTTTCCGGCAGCTAAAACGGAAGGCAAAATTCAAATTGGCTGCTATGCGGCTTTAACCCATAACGTTATAAATATTGATGACTGCCTTATCCAAAAGCAGGCTAATAACAAAATTATGCAGGTTGTGCGCCAATGGATGCAGCAGTTTAATATTTCTGCTTATGACGAAACTACCGGCAAAGGCGTTGTGCGCCATGTTATGGGGCGTGCAGGGGCTAAAACCGGTGAAGTTATGGCTGTAATTGTTACAGCCTGCTATGATATTCCGCATGCAGGCGAGCTTGTAACAATGCTTAAAACTGAAGTGGACGGTTTAAAAAGTATTGTGCAGAACATTAACAAAAAGCGTACCAACATAATTATGGGCGCTAAAAACCGTGTTCTGTATGGCAAAAGTACAATTAAAGACAGGCTTGGCAATTTAAAATTTAATATTTCGCCGTTGTCTTTCTTTCAGGTAAACAGCGCACAGACCGAAAAGCTTTACGCCACGGCGCTGGATTTTGCTGCGCTGAGCGGCAAAGAAACGGTTATTGACTGTTACTGCGGTACAGGTACTATTTCGCTGTATCTGGCGCAAAAGGCACGCAAAGTGTACGGCATAGAAATTGTTGAGCCCGCCATTAAAGACGCCAACGAAAATGCCAAAGCGAATAATATTGCAAATGCAGAGTTTATTTGCGGCGATGCTGCCGTGGAAATGCCGGCACTGTTAAAAAGCGGAGTAAAGCCGGATACCGTGCTGCTTGACCCTCCGCGCGCAGGCTGTGATAAAAAGGTTTTGGCAGCCATTGCCGGAGTAAAACCTGAAAAAATTGTTTATGTATCATGCAATCCGGCTTCTTTAGCGCGTGATATGGCGTTTTTAACGGAAAACGGCTATAAAGCAGTAAAAGCACAGCCGGTGGATATGTTTCCGATGACCAGCCATATTGAAACGGTTGCTTTGCTGGTATTGAAAGAATAAAAGTTTAAAACAGGTATTATACTTTTGTATAATGCCTGTTTTGCATAAAAAAGAGCGGCTTGCCGCTCTTTTTTTATATCAATATTTAATTTTGGTTATCAAAAATACTGCCGCTTTCCAGCAATTTGCTATCGTAAATTGCCGGTGATTCGCCGGGGTTTGTTAAATGCGGCGTTAAAATCATAATAACTTCAGTTTTTGTTTTGCTGGTAGTACGGTTTTTAAACAGTTCGCCTAAAAGCGGAATGTTTGATAAAAACGGTACTTTTTGCAGACGTTTTTGTTCTTCTTCATTGATTAAACCGCCTATTACAAGGGTTTCACCGTTGCGCATTCTTACGGTAGTGGTGGCACTTCGGCTGGTTATTTTGTAGTTTTTCAGTTCGGAAATAAGCGTGGGGGTACTGACTTCCGTATGCACAACCGAGGTTATCATACCGTCGCTGCTTACTATCGGCGTGTATTGCAGTTTAATACCGGCGTCAACGTAATCAGTGGTGTTGGTTGTAACGGAATTTTCAATTTTTTCCGTTGTAACAGGAATGTGATCGCCTATAAATATACTTGCTTCACGCCCGGGTATGGTTATTATGCGCGGTGTTGCCAGAATTTTGGCTTTGCCTTTGGCAAAAAGGGCGTTTAAAGCAGCGTTAAAACGGAATTCATAATTAGCGCCAAAATGTACTACGCCGCCAAAATTTTCGTTATCAGAATCATCGTTATCGTCATCATTGCCGTAGTAATTGCTGTTTTGCGGTATTTTATCCCAGCTCCAGCTAATGCCGAGGTTTTCGCTGTCTTCGCGGTTTACCGCAATTATTTTGGCTTCAAGCGTTACCTGCTGCGTGGCAGTATCAAGCGCGGCAACTGCGCTGCGCAGGCGCATTTCGTCGGTAGGGGTGCCGGTAAAAATAATGCTGTTGGTAACAGTATCGGTGCTTATTTTGCTGTTGGTGCCAATAAGCGGTGCCAGTGCAGTTTTAAGTTCTTCCGCTTTGGCGTAGTTCAGTTTAATAATACTGGCCGTATCGTTAAATTTTTCCATGCCTGCGGCAGAGCCAACCAGTATAACATCGCCGGTAAGGCGGTAACTTAACCCTTTGGCAGCAGTAATTATACGCAGTGCGGTGCTGAAAGGCACGTCTTTAAGGTTAAGCGTAACCGTGCCCTGTACGGAACTGTCGGCAACAATGCTTTTGCCGGAAAGCGCTGCAACAGAAGCGAGCACATCGCGTACCTGGCCGTCGCGCACGTTAAGCGTAATACCGTTTGCATAAGCCAAAGGCGAAGCCGCAGCTAACAAAGCAGTTAAAAGAGCAGTAAAAATTTTAGTCATGGGCTGTTCCTCCGGCTTTTAACATAAGCGTTTGGGAGCCTTTTGCGAGCAGTACGCTGTTTGGGGTGATGCTGCGTACGGTAAAGCCGTTAATTTTGCTGCCCGGCTGATAGTAATTGCTTTGCCCTGCAAATTCCATAATTGCCATGGTAGTGCTGCCGTTTTGCACTGTTCCTTTTAAAACGGGGATTAATACGGCGGTTTGGCGTTTAATATCCGGCGCGGCCGGAGCCAGAAATGGGTTGCGCTGTGGTTTGATGCTTTTAGCAGCCGGCGGCAGTTGAATGGGGGTAAAAACTGCACGGCTGTTTACCGGCGCATGTTTTTGCGCAGTGCCTGCAAGCGTAAACTGCAAAGCGCTTAAAATCAGTATTGTGCCTGCCGTTAAGCATAAAACAAGCGGCGGGCGTTGTAATTTAATGTGTTCCAGAAGCTGTTCCTCCAATAAACCTCCGGTATCCGCAATTTCGGTTCAATATTATACCATAAAAATTTACTTGAAGATATTATTTTTGCTGGTTATAATAATAAAGCTGCAAATTTTTGTAATGGAGAGAAAAAGTTGATAATACAAACCGAACGGACATTGTTTAAAAAAGATGAAAACGCTGATGCCGTAAAGGCGGCTGACGGCCTTATTGCCAAAGCCGCTGTATCCGGCGCAAGCGATATACATATAGAGCCGGGAGAAAACAATGCGTGTGTGCGTATGCGTATCGACGGCGTTCTTTACAAAGAAGCCGAAATGAATAAAACGCTTATGCAGGCTGTTGTTTCGCGCGTAAAGGTGCTGGCCGGCATGGATATTGCCGAAAAACGCCTGCCGCAGGATGGCAGCATTAAGCTGGAGCTTGACGGACGCAATATTGATTTGCGTATTTCTTCGCTGCCGACTATTTTAGGAGAGAAAATAGTTATACGTATTTTAGACAGGGAAAAGTTTGCCCTGAATTTGGATGAACTAAGTTTTACGCCGGAAAATTTAGCGCTTTACCGCAGGCTTTATAATTACGGCAGCGGCATTGTGCTGTTAACGGGGCCGACCGGCAGCGGCAAAACCACAACGCTTTATGCCACGCTTGCTGAGCTTAACAGCAGTGAACGCAATATTGTAACCATAGAAGACCCTGTGGAATACCGCATTAACGGCATAAGCCAGGTTGCTGTAAACGAAAAGGCCGGGCTGACTTTTGCAAGCGGGCTGCGCAGCATTTTGCGGCAGGACCCGGATATTATTATGCTTGGTGAAATACGCAGCCTTGATACGGCGGCAACTGCCATACGTTCGGCGCTTACCGGGCATTTGGTGTTCAGTACGCTGCATACCAATAATGCCGCAGGAGCGGCGGTACGGCTTGTCGATATGGGTATAGAGCCGTTTTTGGTTGCATCTGCCCTGCGCGGAGTTGTTGCGCAAAGGTTAGTGCGGCGCATTTGCCCGCACTGCAAAACTGCTTATGCCGCAAATGCGGAAGAAAAGGCTTATTTAAACATTAAAAGCAGCGACGGTTTAACGCTTTATAAGGGCAGCGGCTGTGAAAAATGCCGCGGAACGGGTTATTTAGGGCGCATGGCTTTGCAGGAGGTAATGCCTGTTGTGCCGGAACTGAAAAAATTTATTTTGGGCAAGGCGCAGGAAGAAACGCTTTTTGCGGAAGCAGAAAAATTCGGCGCGGTAAGTATGCGCAGCGACGGAGTGCAAAAAGTATTAAAAGGGCACACTTCTTTATCGGAAGTTTTGCAGGCCGTGCATTAAGGAGTAAAAATGCTGGAACATATTTTAAAGGAAGCCGTGCGCCAAAACGCTTCGGATGTGCATATAAAAGCAGGCGCAGTGCCGGTATTCAGAATTAACGGCGTTTTAAACAGGCAGAATTTATCTGCTGTAAGTGAAAACGCAATTACATCTTTTATTGAGCAGTACGGTGCTTGTGCTGTTAATGAAACAGAAGTTGATTTTTGCTGCCGTATTGACGGCGCAGGAAGCTTTAGGGTGCACGGATATTTACAGAATGGCTTTCCGGCACTTGCCGTAAGAATAATAAAAAGTGCAGTCCCATCGTTATCAGACTTGAACGCTCCGCCTGTTTTAGAGAAACTAGCCATGCAGCGCAGCGGGCTTATTCTGGTAACCGGCCCGGCCGGAAGCGGTAAAAGCACAACCCTGGCGGCTATGGTTGATTTTATTAACCGTAATAAAAGTGCGCATATTGTTACTTTGGAAGACCCGCCTGAATACAGGTTTACAGAAGATAAAAGCATTATCAGCCAGAGGCAGGTTGGCAGTGATACCGGCAGTTTTGCATTTGGCCTGCGTGCGGCACTGCGCCAGGACCCTGACGTTATTATGATTGGAGAGCTGCGTGATGCACAAACTGCTGCCGGTGCAGTTTCCGCTGCCGAAACAGGGCATTTGGTGCTTGCAACGCTGCATACGCGCAGTGCCGTTTTGGCAGTATCGCGTATGTTGGATTTTTTTGCTCCGGAAAAACAGCAGCAAATGCGTGCGCAGCTTGCAGAAAATTTACAGGCTGTTATAGCGCAGCAGCTTGTTCCGGGCTGCCATGGCGGAAGAACGGCAGCTTTTGAAGTTTTAACCTTTACGCAGGCCGTGCGCAGCCTTTTGCGTGACGGAAAAGCACATCAGCTTGCAAGTTATATGCAAAACGGCAGGCAGCAGGGAATGCAGTGCATGGATTACGCACTGGCATATTTGGCAAAAACAGGGGAGATAACAAAACAGACAGCACAAGAATATGCTTTTGATATTGACTTGTTAAATAAATATTTATTGCAGTAAAAAACTGCACCGTTAAAGTTATTGAGCATATCATAGCTTTTGGTGCAGCTTTTTGTTTAATTTATTAATTTGTTTATTGTTTCTTCTTCTGGCGTTACATAATACGTTGTCTGGTTAGTGTAAATAACAAAGCCGGGTTTAGCACCGCTTGGCTTTTTTACAAATTTTCGCAGGGTACAGTCTACGGGTATTTTACTGCCGCCGCGGGCTTTGCTGAAGTATCCTGCCAGCGTTGCCGCAGTTTGAATGTCTTTTTCATCTGCCTGCGGCAGAGTTGTTTTTAAAATAACGTGCGAGCCGGGTATGTTTTTTGTATGGAACCATAAATCATTGCCGCTGCCGATTGAAAAAGTAACGTAATCGTTTTGTTTGTTGTTTTTGCCGATATATAAAACTGTATCTTCCGAAAGTTTAATAATGGTTGGTGTTGATTTTGCCTGCGGCATTTTATTTTTGGTATTTTTTACGGTTATAAAACCTGCGGCAGCAAGCTCTGCCTTAATTTCAGCAACTTCGGCCCTTGTTTGTACAAGTTTAAGGGCAATGTCGATGCTTCCCAGATATTCAACGGCTTCTTCCGTAAGTTTCAGCTGCTCTTTAATTTCTGCCTGCGCACGTTTTAATTTATTATAGCGCTTATAATATTTTTGTGCGTTTTCGTTGGCGGTTAAATCTGGCGCAAGTTTTATTGTCAGCGGCGTGCCGTCATAAATATTTTCCAGCGTACATTCACTGCTGCCTTTGGCAATGCGGTACAAATTTGCCATTAAGGTATCGGCAATAATGCGCTGCTGTTCGGCATCTTCCGCCGCGGCAAGTTCCTCTTTTAAAAGCAGTATTTTCTTCTGCAGCTTTTCGGTTTCCGCATTTACTGTTTTGTTTAAAACCTCCTGTTCCGGCAAAAGAACGGGCGTAAGGCTTTGCGCAAAGGCAACGGCGCTGTTAAGCGAGGCAAATTCTTTTACGGTTTCGCAGCCTGTAAGCTGCAAAGGTTTAAACGGAAGAATTGTTTTAACGGTATTAGTGCGGGTAATAAGGGCATATACAGGCGCAGTACCGGCTTTGGCAGCGTTAATATTTTTTTGCAAGGTGCCAATGGCATTTGCCAGTGCGGCAGCATTTTCGTTTGTAATACCGCCTTCGGCAGTTATGCTTGCAAATTTTAAAAGCTGCCCTGCAGTATACTGCCCAATGCCGGTTGTAGC
>ULNH01049553.1_pt1 | contig 35608 bp, 26 predicted proteins | sample 1951871 | NCBI WGS metagenome assembly ULNH01 (sample SAMEA4835572, study PRJEB28245) | human gut metagenome | biome: gut microbiome; material: fecal sample | place: Denmark | collected 2008 | reverse complement strand
CCACGCTCTTCCCTGATACAATGTCTTGTACCAAGGCCAAAAGGCGCAAAGCTTTTGCCATATCCAGGCAAAGATAGTCTTGACTTTGTTCATAATCGTTTTTCTGTTTTTGTCGGTGCAAAGGTACAATAATAATTTGAAAAACCATCAATCTTTGTGTTTTTATTTGTTATAAAGTCTCAATCGATGTGTATGAAATGTTACAGGAACTTTATCGGATGTTTCATTCCGGCGGAAATCTTCTGTTTTTAACTTTTTTCACCATAAAAAAACTCTTAAAATGCTTGCTGAAACAAAAAATATTAGTACCTTTGCGCTCAGCAAAAACAAGTAAATTATATAAAAACTTAATATAAAACACAAGAATTATGGTAAGCAACAACATTCCACAAGTAAAGCTCGGTATTATTGCCGTTAGCCGTGACTGTTTTCCAATCGCGCTTTCTACTCAGCGCCGTGAGAACATCGTAAAAGAGTACAAAGGTGAGATTTTCAACTGTCAGACTACAGTTGAGAACGAGAAAGATATGCTCAAGGCTGTGGCTGAAGTGAAGGAGCAGGGCTGCAACGCTCTGGTTGTATTCCTTGGTAACTTCGGTCCTGAGACCCCTGAGACTTTGATTGCAAAGAACTTCGATGGTCCTGTTATGTTCGTAGCAGCTGCTGAAGGTGATGGCGACATGATCAATGGTCGTGGTGATGCATACTGCGGTATGCTCAACTGCTCTTACAACCTCGGTATGCGCCACCTGAAGGGTTATATCCCTGAGTACCCTGTTGGTACAGCAGAGGAAGTCGCTAAGATGATTGCAGACTTCGTACCGGTAGCTCGCGTCATCATCGGTTTGAAGGGCTTGAAGATTATCACATTCGGTCCACGTCCTCAGGACTTCTTCGCCTGCAACGCTCCTATCAAGGGCTTGTATGAATTGGGTGTAGAGATTGAGGAGAACTCAGAGCTCGACCTCCTCGTGGCTTATAAGGAGCACGCGAACGATCCACGTATCGACGAGGTTTGCGCTGATATGGCCAAGGAGATGGGCGAGGGATGCTACTATCCTGACCTCAGCCGCAGAATGGCACAGTTTGAGTTGACATTGCTCGACTGGGCAGAGGCTCACAAGGGTTCTCGCCAGTATGTAGCATTCGCCGACAAGTGCTGGCCAGCCTTCCCAAGCCAGTTCGGTTTCGAGCCTTGCTATGTTAACAGCCGTCTCGTTAGCCGCGGTATTCCTGTAGCTTGCGAGGTAGATATCTATGGTGCTTTGTCTGAGTACATCGGTATGTGTGCTTCTGATGATACTGTAACATTGCTCGACATCAACAACTCTGTTCCTCAGTATATCTATGATGAGGACATCAAGGGTAAGTACGATTACAAGTTGACTGATACCTTCATGGGCTTCCACTGCGGTAACACTCCACAGTGCAAGATGTGCTCTAGCCGTAAGATCAAGTATCAGTTGATCCAGAACCGTTTGTTGGAGAATGGTGGTACACCAGACTTCACCCGTGGTACATTGGAGGGCGATATCGCTGCTTCTGACATCACATTCTATCGCTTGCAGTGCGATTCAGAGGGTAACCTCCGTTCTTACATCGCAGAGGGTGAGGTTCTCGATGTTCCTACCCGTTCATTCGGTGGTATCGGTATCTTCGCCATCAACGAGATGGGCCGCTTCTATCGCCACGTCTTGGTTCAGAAGGGCTATCCACACCACGGAGCAGTAGCTTTCTCTCACGTAGGCAAGACCCTGTTCGAGGTATTCAAGTATCTTGGCATCAAGGATATCGCTTACAACCAGCCAGCTAGCCTGCCTTATCCAACCGAGAATCCTTGGAAGTAAGATAAAAATTATATGAAATAATGAAGGCGATTGCTTTTCCCCAAAGGGGATGGCAATCGCCTTTTTGTTTTCTAAGAACCCCGCCACTAAAAGAAACGGCAATTTTGAACATTTTGTGATATTTTGTGAATAGTGATAATCGACAGAAAAGCAGTATCTTTGCACCAGAAATCAATCATATTGTATATCATAAGAAACATATTAAAAATGAACAAGAAAAAGATATTGTGTTTTTGTCTGGCTCTCGGAGCTTTTTCTGCAATGATGGCGCAGGAAACTCTGTCGCTGAGCCAGTGCCTGCAGATGGCGGTGGAGAATAACCTGTCGCTGCAGAAAAGCAGAAACGAGATTGCAAAGGGAAAGTATTCCATCAGCGAGAACCAGGCGAAGCTGTTGCCGCAGATTAATGCCGTGGCACAGTTGAACGATAACTTCACCCCTCCCGTTTCCGTGACGGATGGTTCTGCATACGGCAAACCTTACAATGTAACCAAAACCCTGCAGTATAATGCTTCGGCAGGCTTGCAGCTCCAGATGCCACTCTACAACCAGATGGTGAATACTGCCATCGACATTGCCAAGATAGCAGACCATCTCAACCAGCTCTCTTACGAGAAGGCACGCGAAGACCTCATCGTGCAGATTGCCAAGATGTATTACATGGCGCAGAATACGGCTGAGCAGATTCGTCTGGTGAACGACAACATCAAGCGTCTGGAGGAACTCTATGGCATCACCCAGGCTTTCTACGATAATCAGATGAGTCTTGAGGTAGATGTGAAGCGTGTGAAACTCAATATCGAGAATCTTACCGTACAGCGTGATAACGCCATTGCCATGCTCGATCAGCAATATACCATGCTCAAGTATGTGATAGATTATCCTGCAGAAAAGCAAATCAAGGTAAGTGATGTGAATCCGGGGGAGATAGAAACGGTGAATGCCAACGGACTGAATACCAATCTCTACGAACTCCAGCTCCTGGAAAAGAGAAAGGAACTTGCCCAGAAGCAGACCAAACTTGCCAAGGATGGCTATCTGCCATCGGTGAGTCTTACCGGTAGCCTGATGTATTCTGCCTTTACCGATAAGATTGAACATTGGATTCATTCGGGCGAATCAAACCACTGGTATGGTTCCAACGGCATCGGCATCCAGCTGAGAGTGCCAGTCTTTGATGGTTTCGAGAAGCGTTCCAAGATAAGACGTGCCAAGGTGGAGGAGGAGAATGCCCGCATCGGATACGAGGATGCCTTGAAAGGTATGCAGGCAAACTATATGAACGCCGTGAGTGAGGTGAACAACAGTCAGCGCAACTACAAGAAGCAGTTTGACAACTACACCCTGGCGCAGGATGTATATAGCGTAACAGCCGACCAGTATAAAGAAGGTGTAGGAACGATGACCGCCGTTCTCCAGGATGAGATGCGCATGAGCGAGGCAATGAACAATTATCTCACTGCCTATTATAAATATAAGGTGGCGAATCTCTCGCTCCTGAAACTCACCGGACAGTTGGATCAGGTAAAATAGCAAAGGAATCATTAAGTAACAATCAATCAGAATATAACAATGGAACAGAACGAAAACAACAAGATAGAAACCGCTCGTGAGGATAATGCTGCAACCATTCAGACTTCTCACGAGGATAATGCTGCAACCATTCAGACTTCTCACGAAGAAATGCAGAAGAAATTGAAGAAGCAGCGTATCCGTCAAATCATCGCCAGTCTCATCGGCGTAGCTATTCTCGCCTTCGGACTCTGGAAGATAGTCTGCCTTTTCCTGGATTATAATGCCAACGAGACCAGCAACGATGCCCAGATAGAACAGTATATCTCTCCTGTCAACCTCCGTGCATCGGGCTATGTAGCCAAGGTTTGCTTCAAGGAGCACGAGGAGGTGCACAAGGGTGATACGCTCCTGGTTCTTGATGACCGTGAGTATCGCATCCGACTGATGGAGGCTGAGGCTGCCTTGAAGGATGCCAAAGCTGGAGCCAACGTTATCGATGCAACCCAGCAGACCACCCAGACTTCAGCTACCGTCTATTCGGCATCCATCGATGAGATAGAGGTGCGCCTTGCCAAACTTGCCAAAGACTGCGAGCGCTATCGAAACCTGGTAGAGAAGAAGGCGGCTACACCTATCCAGCTGGAGCAGCTGGAAGTGGAATATGCGGCTACCAAGAAGAAACTGGAGTCGGTAAAGCGACAGCAGGCTGCTGCCTATAAGGGCGTGAACGAGGTGGTTACCCGCAAGCAGAATGTGGCTGCTGCCATCCAACGGGCTGAGGCTGCGGTGGAGATGGCGAAGCTGAACCTCTCTTATTGTGTGGTTGTTGCACCATGCGATGGTAAGTTGGGCCGCCGCACCCTGGAAGAGGGACAGATGGTAAGCGCCGGAACCACCATCACCTATATCCTTCCTAATGCCCAAAAGTGGGTCATCGCCAACTATAAGGAAACTCAGGTAGAGAATCTCTATGTGGGTCAGAAGGTACACATGACGGTGGATGCCATCAGCAACAGGGAGTTTGAGGGCACCGTTACCGCTATCTCCGGGGCAACCGGTTCCAAGTATTCTCTTGTTCCTACCGATAACTCAGCAGGTAACTTCGTGAAGATTCAGCAGCGTGTGCCTGTAAGAATCGACTTCATTAACCTCAGCAAGGAAGACAATGCCCGCCTGGCAGCAGGTATGATGGTGATTGTGAAGGCTGAGAGAAATAAAAAGTAGCTTGAAGGAAATGAAGTAATATATGGAAGAAGAATATAAGAATTATCCGTTCTATGACTGGGTGCCGAAACCGCTTGGCATCATCTTCATGATCATCCTCTTCGTGCCGATGATTACGATGAGTGGTGTCTATTCCGCCAACAGCGGAGAGATGATGAGCGGACTGGGCATCCAGTCGGAATACATCGCCTTTGCGGGCTTCTGTACGTCGATAGGAATGGCGGCTTTCTCGCCGTTCTTCTATGAACTGGTGTGCATCCGGAGAGAGAAGATGATGTGTATCGTGGGATTCTCCATTCTCTTTTTGCTCAGTTTTGTCTGCGCCCAGACCGATTCGCTGTTCATTCTCGGACTGTGCAGTCTGCTGATGGGTTTTGTTCGCCAGACGCTTCTGATGGCGCATCTCTTTGTATTGATTCGGTATGGTTTCGGCATCGAGGCAACGAAGAATATCACGCCGGGTTGCGAGCCTACCACCGAGGAGGCTTGGGATGCGGTGGATTCAGAAAAAATGGTGTCCCAGCCGGTCATCTATCTCTTCTTCATGATTATCGGACAGTTGGGCACCTGGCTTACGGCTTGGCTTGCCTATGCTTACGAGTGGCAGTATGTGTATCATTTCATGATGGCATTCATGCTGGCGGGCATCATCATCGTGTTCTTCACCATGCCTTATCATAAGTATCCGATGCCGAAGTTCCCGATTACGATGTCGAAGTTTGGCAATGTCACGGTGTTCAGCATCATGCTCTGCTCGTTTGCCTATGTGATGGTGTTCGGCAAGACGCTGGACTGGTTTGATGATCCTACCATCCGTTATTCTACGGTGGTCTGTCTCATCTTCACCGCCCTGTTCATCTATCTGGAGAAGACCCGCCGCTCACCTTATTTTATCATGGAGGTGTTCCAGCTCAGGGTCATCAATTACGGCATCATGCTGTTCTTCCTCCTGATGGTCTGCAACTCCAGCGCCATGTTTGTGAATGTATTCACCAATGTGGGAATGAAGATAGACAACTGGCAGAATGCCACCCTGGGCAACTGGGTGATGGTGGGATATACCGTGGGCTTGATCTTCGCAGTCATCGCTAGAGCCAAGAATGTTCATCTGAAGTGGATGTACTGTCTGGGCTTCCTCTTTATCGGAGGCTACGCCCTCTTTATGTATTTCGAGGTACAGAACGACGGCATGTATGAGCGCATGAAATGGCCTATCATCATCCGTTCAACGGGAATGATGCTGCTCTATTCGCTCATCTCTACGATAGCCAATCAGCGCATGCCTTACCGCTTCATGTCCACCTGGGTCTGCATCATGCTCACCGTGCGTATGGTCATCGCCCCTTGCATCGGTTCGGCGCTCTACACCAATGTGCTTCAGCATCGCCAGCAGTATTACGTCACCCGCTTTGCACAGGATTACGACCGTACCAGCTTGGAGACGGCACGGACCTATGACCAGACGGTAAGAGGCATGCAGTATCAGGGCAAGACAGAGACCGAGGCGCAGAACATGGCTGCCATGAGTGTGAAGGGAAAGGTACAGGTTCAGGCTACGCTGGTATCCATCAAGGAGATGGCAGGCTGGACCTTCTATGGCTGTCTGGTATGTGCCGGACTGATGCTCGTGATACCTTGGCGCAAGCGCAACATCAAGGAGCTGACCCGTGAGTATCTGCTGAAGAATGTGAATGAGAAAAACCTGGGAAGAAGATAAAGGCAAGAAAGCCATCAACTCTTCTGGGTATTCGGCAAGAATCCTGCTATGATGCCGAGCAATGGCAGGAAGGCACTCACCTGGAAGATAAACTCAATACTGGTCTTGTCGGCTAACCAGCCGAAGAACGCTGAGCCAAGTCCTCCCAGTCCGAACATCAGGCCGAAGAAAATGCCTGCTATCAATCCCACTTTATCTGGCATCAGGTCGGTGGCATATACCACGATGGAAGAGAATGCCGAGGCGATGATTAAGCCAGAAAGGAAGGTACAGATGATGGTCCATGTGAAGTTCACAAAAGGCATGGCGATGGTAAAGGGTGCAGCTCCCAGAATGGAAAACCAGATGACATACTTTCTGCCAAACTTGTCACCCAGCATTCCTCCTGCCACCGTACCTATGGCAAAGGCGGCAAGGAATACGAAGAGGCACAGCTGCGAGGTCTGTACCGATACGCCGAACTTATCCATCAGGAAGAAGGTGAAGTAACTCGTAATGCATGCCGTATAGAAATACTTGGAGAATACGAGCATGATGAGGATGAACAGAGCCCAATACTTCACCCTTTTAGAGATATGGGTATTAAGAAGGGGCTGTTTCTGGGGATGGTTCACCACGTAAGCCAGTCGTGCCTTATACCAGACTCCCAATCTTACCATGATGATGGCGGCAAGCAGGGCTGCAAGGGCAAACCAGGAGATGGCATGCTGGCCGAAAGGCAGGATGATGATGGCGGCAAGCAAAGGTCCTATTGCAGAACCTCCATTGCCACCCACCTGGAAGATGGACTGTGCCAGACTCTTCTTGCCTCCCGATGCCATCTGGGCCACTCTCGATGCTGTGGGATGAAACACGGACGAACCCAGGCCGACAACGCTCACTGCCAGGAGAATCAGGAAGTAATTCTCGGCGAAAGCCAGCAGGAGCAGGCCCACCAACGTGAAGCACATGCCGATGGAGAGGGCATAGGGACGGGGATGTTTATCGGCATAAAGTCCTGTGAAAGGTTGCAGGATGGAAGATGTCATCTGGAAGACCAGTGTGATGATACCAATCTGTGCAAACGAGAAGTCGAACTTATCCTTCACAATCGGATAGATGGAAGGGATAATCGACTGAATCATATCGTTCAGAAAATGGGAAATGCTACAGATGATGAGCATGGAATACACCGTACCCTCTACCATCGTAGGATTTCCCTTGATTTTACTGCCTATTGACTTGATGTTCATTTCTTTTATTTTTTATCTTTTTTATTTTCTTATTTGAAAATCAACATTTTATGTTGTTTTTATTCAGTCAGATACGATTGAGTAGTGCATTATATTGTACATTTCCTGCAAAGGTAATAAATATTTCTAGATTACGCAAGAAAAGGTGCAATATAATGTTCTTTTTTTTAAAATTATAAGTTCATGGTCTTTGATCCGGAAGCGCTGGGATTCTGCTAAAATATCATAAATAATCGGGATTGTTATCAGATGGAATTGATATTTTTGTTATCTTCGCAGTTCAAGCAATTTGAAAAAATGGAGATAACAGACAATATAATCATATATGAGGCTTATGATTTTCCTCATTTTCTGATGCAGCCTTTCTATTCTGATTATGTCGGAATAGTAGTTTGTCATCAAGGGATGTTCCGTTTCTGTGTAGATGGAACATCCTTTGTTGCGTCTATGGGAGAGACCGTTTTTCTCTCTCCCGGAATCCTGTTTCATGTGCAGGAGGTCTCTGCAGACTTCCGATACACGTTGCTTTTTTATCGTGTGGAACAGATTCTCCACATGCTGGGAAATACCGTAGTCAGCATGCGGCTTTATTCTACGCTCTATCCCCAGTCGTGCACGGTGACTCATACGGAATATGAGGAGATGCTGACCTCTTATGCCCGGATGCTTTTGGATTTAGAGCAGAAGGAGAAGCATGACACTTACAGTTTGCATGAGCAGAAGTTGCTTCTGATGGCGGTAACCTATCGTCTTTGCAGCATTTTTTCTGCTTCGTTCCAGAAGGAAGGTAAGGAGATGCGACGTAAGATAGAGACTTTCGAGATGTTGGTGAAGCTGATAGAGGAGAACTTCATGCGTGAGCGTACGGTAGCTTTTTATGCCGACCAGCTTTGTCTCACTCCGAAGTATCTTTCGGTGATAGTGAAGTCGGTATGTGGCAAGACGGTTCAGCAGTTGATTTTCAAGGCGATTATCCGTCGCAGCATTTATCTGATGAAGAATACGAACATGACGATTCAGCAGATAGCCAGTGATCTCAGCTTCCCTAATGCCTCATCCTTCGGCACCTTCTTCAAGAAGCATACTGGTTTATCGCCAAAGAATTACCGGATGAGGGCGGAGTAGCTTATTTTGTAAATGCTTTATACTTTTTAGCATGCGAAATTAAAATTTCTCCCCAAAAGTTTGCCGGTTTCGAATAATCTTCGTACCTTTGTACCCGCCAGAACCCGCCAAGCCTCTCAACGATGCTCAAATGTGCGGGTCGTTTTATTTTTATACATTTCCCTTGCTGAGATTCTCGTATTTTCAAACGATTCTTATTTCTTTGTGAATATTGAAAATATGGGAGAAAATGGTAATGTGTTAATAATCAAAGAATTATGATTTTGCTCGTTGATAGCGTTGAAATAGGAATTCTATAGTTGTACGACTATAACCCCTATAGTTGTACAACTATAACTCTACAGTTGTACAACCATAGCCTATATAGTCGTACGACTACAACTTTATAGTCGTACAACTATAGGGTATTCGTTTAATTAGAAGCAGAAAATAGAGAATTTGATATGCTCAAAACTCCCTATTTTGTTGCTAGATTCCAAGTTTACCAGTATACAAAATTTGGTTATAAGTATTGACAAAAATAACACTTGTTGCTGAGAAAGATTCCTTCTGCTCCAAATGAAATAGGCTTCGATGGCGAATGAAGCCTATTTCAATCGCATATGAAGCCTGTTTCGATAGCATATGAATACGAATTTATGTTTCTGCTCTCTCTGCTCACTTTCTTTGTTATATCTTGTTAAAGATTAGCTTTGAATCAGATATTTATAAAAAGAAATCACTATATTTGCATCTAAAGCAATAAAATGAAGCAATGAGTAAATTCAACGAAGCAACAAGAGTTCAGATGCCAGCAATGGTTCACCTTACTCGATTAGGCTATTCTTATTTCGGAAAGATTAGCGAAGATATGGCAGGGACAGTCTATGACCCTGACACGAATATATTGACTGAAATTTTTAGAGAACAATTTTATAAGTTGAACCCATCAGCAAAGAAAGATGGGTTCAAGAGTATTTTGCGCTCCATTCGCCAAGAACTAAAGAATGATGACCTCGGTAAGTCTTTTTACAAAAGATTACAGGCTGTATCTCCCATCAAATTGATAGACTTTGAAAATCCTCAGAACAATACTTTTCATTTTACCGCTGAATTCACTTGTAAAAATGGGCAAGATGAATTCCGCCCAGACATTACTTTGTTTGTCAATGGCTTGCCTCTTTGCTTCGTAGAGGTAAAAAAGCCAAACAATCATGGAGGAATTGTAGCTGAAAGCAAGCGAATGAATCAAGAGCGTTTCCCAAACAAAAAGTTTCGTAGCTTCATCAACATCACACAGTTGATGATATTTTCTAATAATATGGAGTACGATACGATGGGGGGAATAGTTCCTATCCAAGGAGCTTTCTATTGCACTGCTGCAAGAGGAAACGCCCCCTTCAATTGCTTCCGTGAGGAGAATCCTTCCAATCTCCCGATAGCACCTTATAATGCGAATTATCCATATAAGGAAATCAACCAAAAAGAAGAAAGACAAATCTTGGCAGACTTCAACTGTCAAGTTATTCATCATACACCGGAGTATCAAACCAATCTTGGCATCAATACTCCTACGAACCGTATGCTTACCTCCATGTGCAGCCCTGAGCGATTGCTCTTTATCATCAAGTATGGCATAGCATACGTTAAAATGGAGAAAGAAGTAGATGGTAAAATAGAAAGCACCGATCAAAAGCACATCATGCGCTACCAGCAGATGTTTGCCGCACTCGCTATCCGCCAACAACTCTCAGAAGGAGCTACTTCTGGCGTAGTATGGCATACGCAAGGTAGTGGAAAAACGGCTCTGTCCTTTTATCTCACCTATGTTCTATCCGACTATTATGCCAAGAAGAATATGGTTGCAAAATTCTATTTCATAGTAGATAGAATAGACTTGTTGGAACAAGCCACCCAAGAGTTTGAGGCTCGTGGACTCGTTGTTTCGACAGCCAATACTCGTGCGGAATTGATGGCTCAGTTCCGCAACAACCATGCACAAGAAGGAACCAGTGGACAGCAAGAGATAACAGTTGTGAACATCCAGCGTTTTGCTGAAGACAAGCAAAAGGTGGAACTTCCGGCTTATGCAACAAATCTTCAGCGTATTTTCATTATGGACGAGGCTCATCGTGGTTACAAACCTGGTGGTTGTTTTCTAGCCAATCTTTTTGATGCAGATCCAAATTCCATCAAGATAGCCTTGACAGGAACTCCTCTGCTAAAGAAAGATTGTGCTTCGAGTGTGGTTTTCCAACGCTATTTCCATACTTATTATTATGATCGTTCTATTGCTGACGGATATACCTTAAAGATAATCCGTGAGGATATAGAGACCTCATATAAGGAACGTCTTTCTGCGGTTTATGACAAACTGGAAACCCTTGTACAAAAGAAGGATATCAAGCGTGAGCAAATTATAGAACACGATAGTTATGTAGGAGAATTAGCCCGCTATATAGCAGATGACTTGACAAGATTCCGCAAGATACAGGGAGATGATACACTCGGTGGCATGGTCATCTGCGAGACAAGCGGACAAGCAAAAAAGTTATATGAGGCTTTTCAAAACTTCTCTGATGGCGGCCTTGCCAATACGCTTGACGCAGGATATGCCAAGCCTATCCAAATCAAAATGGATGGTCAAGAGTGGATGGTTGCCAATGCCATACCTATGCCAGGTTACAGGATGCATCCACTGAAAGTTGGACTCATCTTGCATGATAGTGATGACAAGGATATTCACAAGCAAATTATCAAGGACTTCAAGAAGAACATGAGCATCGACTTGCTTATCGTCTTCAACATGCTCTTGACAGGTTTCGATGCGCCACGCTTAAAGCGACTTTATTTTGGTCGCAAGCTCCGAGATCATAACCTTTTACAGGCTCTCACACGTGTAAATAGACCATATAAGAACAATCGTTATGGCTATGTCATCGACTTTGCTAACATCAAGCAAAACTTTGAAGAGACCAATGAGGCTTATCTCAGAGAGTTGAATCGCTTCAATAATCCAGAAGAAGTAGAAGGCAATCACATCACCGATACATTCACACAGGTTATAGAAGACCCTGAAGAACTGATTCGGCAGATGAAAGATGTACGCCAAACATTGTTTGATTACACGACAAACAATGTAGAGGATTTTTCGTCTGAGATTTCTTCCATCGAAGACAAGCAAGTGCTGATCGACTTGAAGAAAGCGCTGGTTTCAGCCAAGGATTGTGCCAATATAGTACGTACATTCGGTGATGACAGCTTGAAGGATGCTTTCAGTAAGGTTGAACTGACCAAACTCCCAGATATGCTAAAGGAAGTGCAACACCACATCGACATCATCAACCAAAAGGAAGCCTTTGCCATATCTGATGAGACCAAGCAACTCGTCAATGAAGCAATGCAAGACATCCGCTTCAATTTCTCTAAAATTGGAGAGGAAGAAATGAAAATGATAGCAGGTGGACAGGAGTTACAAGAAAAATGGGCTTTAGTGATTCACAAATTCACAGAAAATACAGACCCAGACGATCCTGAATATATCACTCTGCGTGATGCCTTCATGCAAAGATTCAAGGAGCATGGCTTTGTCGTTGACAGTATCGCTAAGTTTAACCAAGAAAGTAAAGAGTTGGATGAAATCATTGAGCGATTGGTAAAATTGCAGGAAAGCAACAATCGCTTGCTGAAGAAATACAATGGCGACACCAAGTTTGCCAATGTCCACAAACGAATTCACGAAGAAAACCAACGAAGATTGAAAGAGCACAAGCCATTCATCTTCAGTTATTATGATAATGATATCGTGGCGATACTTTCTGACATAAAATCAGAAATAGATCAAAAGGTTTACGACCGTGCTGACATTCTGAAGAAAGATGAATATTTCGATTGTACTGTTATGACAGAGATAGCACAATCTCTCAATCATTATCCGAGCATAGAGGCTCAAATGGACGATTTCACTTTCATTCAAACCAGAATAGCTCGTCAATACGTCAATCAATATAATAGAACATATCCAAGTAATTAAATATAAAAATATGACAATAAGAGAAAAAACCGTAGCCCTCATCGATGCCCTGAAAGCAACTTGCAAGACATACGGCATGGGCAATGACGGCAATGAGTATAAAATTATCACCCAGGTATTCCTATATAAGTTCTTGAATGACAAGTTTGGCTATGCTATCAAACACTCAGGAAACCGCTATGCTGAGAAAATTTGCACAGCAGAGAAATGGGAAACCGCTTACGGTGAGTTGAGTGATATGGAGCGCATGATGTTACTGGCTTCCTTGTCTCCAGACCTACCACGCTTGAAACCAGAGCATCTGATTGCAAACCTCTGGAACCAGCAGGCAAAGGGTGATTTTGATTTTATCTTCGACAATACGATGAGCGACATTGCGGAGCAGAATCTTGCCATATTCTCTACACAGACCACACAAAACACCAAGATACCTCTCTTTGAGCCATTAACCCAATATGTGACAGATGTGGCTCAGAGAGCACCATTTGCACGTGCCATGGTGGATAAGCTTGCCAATTTCTCTTTTGAGGAAGCATTTTCAGAGCATTACGACTTCTTCGCCAATATCTTTGAATATCTCATCAAAGACTACAACACAGCTGGAGGCGGAAAATATGCAGAATATTACACTCCTCATGCCATCGCTACCATTATGGCCAGATTATTAGTGGGCGATCATGCCGACCTCCATAATATTGAATGCTACGACCCATCAGCAGGTACAGGTACTTTGCTGATGGCATTGTCACATCAAATCGGAGAAGACCGCTGTACTATTTTTGCCCAAGATATTTCTCAACGAAGCAACAAGATGCTCAAGCTCAACCTGTTGCTCAATGGTTTGGTATCTTCACTTGATCATGCCATCCAAGGTGACACACTCGTTGCACCTTACCATAAAAGCGATGACGGACAAAGCCTTCGCCAGTTCGACTTTGTGGTAAGCAATCCACCATTCAAGATGGATTTCAGCGATACAAGAGAGAAGATAGCAGCCTTTCCTGCTCGTTTTTGGGCAGGAGTACCAAAAGTGCCAGCGAAGAAAAAAGACAGCATGGCAATCTATACCTGCTTCATCCAGCATGTTATCAATTCTTTGAAGAAAAACTCAGGCAAGGGAGCCATTGTTATTCCAACAGGATTCATCACTGCCAAGAGTGGCATTGAGAACAAAATCCTGAAGCATATCGTTGACAACAAGATAGTTTATGGCTGCGTATCCATGCCAAGTAATGTCTTTGCCAACACAGGAACCAATGTTTCTGTGCTCTTCTTCGATGATTCAAAGAAGAGTGATAAGGTGGTATTGATTGATGCCAGCAAACTTGGTGAGGAATACAAAGATAGCAATGGATTGAAAAAAGTCCGTCTTCGTGACGAGGAGATAGACCAGATAGTCAGCACTTTTCAAAATAAGGAAGCTGTGGATGACTTCTCTGTCAATGTGACCTACGATGAAATCAAAGAGAAGGGATATAGCCTCTCTGCCGGACAGTATTTTGATATCAAGATAGACTATGTGGATATTACGGAAGAAGAGTTCAACAAGCGAATGAATGATTATAAGACTACGCTTGCACAACAATTCGCTGAAAGTCATCGTCTAGAAGATGAAATTATGAAGCAACTCGGAAGCCTCAGTTTTAACCGCAATGTGGGAAAGGAATAAAAATATGAATAAGCCGATAAGTATATTAGATAAAGATTATTTGCAGTGGGTCAAAGGACTCTGCATGCGTTATCGCCAGAGCCAGATCAAGGCTGCGGTGAAGGTCAATACGGAGATGCTCAAATTCTATTGGAGTTTGGGTAGGGATATCGTTACTCTAAAAGCAGAAGATCGTTGGGGGAGTAAGTTCTTTCATAACCTTAGTAGGGATTTGAAAGAAGCGAATCCTTCTACTACGTGTTTTTCGCCGAAGAACCTTCTTTATATGAAGAACTTCTATTGTATGTACCAACCCTACTTTGAAATTGGTCAGCAAGTTGCTGACCAATTAGGGGAGAATGTAATTTTGCCTCAACTTGGGGCAAAAAATGGTAGTCATGAAATTGGTCAGCAAGTTGCTGACCAATTAGAAAATGATATATTCTTAACTCCTTGGGGGCATCATATGCTATTGATAGACAAGTTTTTTAAAGAACCACAGAAGGCATTATTCTATGTTCACCAAACTGTAAAAAATGGTTGGAGTAGAAATGTTCTTCATAACTTCATAGATTCTTCTCTATATGAGCGACAGGGCAAAGCCTTGAGTAATTTCAAGAGCACATTGCCTAATGTAGATAGTGATTTGGCACAAGAAATTACCAAAGACCCATACAACTTTGCGTTTACAGGCATTACCAAGCCATATAATGAGCGTATTCTCAAAGATGCATTACTAAACAATATCACTAAGTTCCTAACAGAGCTGGGTACAGGGTTTGCATACGTAGGCAAGGAATACCGTTTACAGATAGGAGAGAAAGAAAATTTCATTGACTTACTTTTCTATAATTTGAACTTGTCATGCTATATTGTTCTAGAAGTCAAGATAGGTTCCTTTACTTTTGCCGATGTCGGGCAGGTTGGTGGCTATGTTGTAGCTTGCAACCATCTTCTTCGTAAAGAGGGGCGAGACAATCCAACAATAGGCGTACTTATCTGCAAGGAAAAAGACCGCATCCAAGCCCAATATGCCTTGGAATCAAGTAGCCAGCCAATAGCAATCTCAGAATATGACTTGGAGAAATTCTATCCTGAGAAATTGGAAGGTACGATGCCAACTATAGAGGAATGGGAAGCAAAACTGGGAGGAAGTGTTGACAAAGAGTGAAAAAGGTCAAGTCTGACTTGACCAAATATAAAGATAAACAATTTGGCAAGTGAACTTACCAAATTACAAACTAACATAAAAGCATGAAGCAGAAGATATATAAACGAAAAAGAATTATTCCTGTAGGATGGAAAGAGATAAAACTTGGGGATGTATTTCGCACATCTTCGGGTTCAACACCTTTATCAACCGAAAAAAGTTATTATGAAGGTGGTGTTATTCCTTGGATAAATAGTGGAGAGTTAGCTTCTCCATATATTTACGAAACCTCAAACTATATTACACAAAAAGGGTTTGAAAATTCAAGTACAGAATTGTATCCTAAAGATACAGTACTTGTAGCCATGTATGGTGCCACCGCAGGAAAAGCCTCTTTATTGAAATTGGAGGCTTGTACCAATCAAGCTATTTGTGCAATACTCCCTAACGAAGGCTATTGCCCAGAATTTATCAAATACAATATAGATACATTATATGAGCATTTGGTTGGGCTTAGTTCTGGTTCAGCAAGAGATAACCTTTCCCAAGCTGGTTTAAAAGAACTAAAGTTGGTATTGCCTAAAACAAAGAAAGAACAAGAAAAGTTAGTTTCTGTTCTTTCTTTATTAGACCGTAAGATAGAACTCAATCGTCAGATAAATGATAATTTACCGATGCCTGACCATTCATTAAGAGGGGCAGGAGTTCGTCACGCTGCTTAGTGAGAGTCATAATCTCTTGGCTGTTTTTGACTATTGCATCAAAGATTGGGCAAAGTTTTTCTTCTAACTTGTTGGCAATATCTACATCTGGTGGGAGTACGATAGAGCTTTGTCTTAAATGGTCTTGTGTTATATGCCCCATCGTTGTTTTTCTTGCTTCTGCCATTTGCTTGAATACACCTATATAGTGTATAAGTTGGTAGAAATAGAATGAACGTGGATAGCCATTCTTTGATGTTACCTTGAATATATGTTGGTTCAATCCACCATTTCCATAAGCCCACAGCATTACTTCCAAAGAAGCTGACCATGAGAACAACACATCACCATCAAACACTTTTACTTCATCAGGAATGTCGGCCTTTACCCATTCTGTGTCAACAGATAAGCCATCGTGCATTTCTTTAATCTTGATAACAGGCAATTTGTTATCATCTGTTGGACGATATTTCTGACATGCCAAACCATTTGTGTATTCTGCTATATCTAACAAAGTTCCACAATGCCAACCTTTCGGTATTTCACGTTTAAGCTTCTCATTCCACACCATAACCCCACCACTTGACTTATACGGCTTACCTTCCTCATTAGGGAAGTCAAACTGCACAAACCAATAGTCGTAGAGTTGCTTTGCCATCGCCTCTAAATTATCATTTATTTGTGATGCAGTCTAGGCTTTCTTCTTATCGGAGGCTACACCCTTTTTATGTATTACTTTATACTTTTTGCGTTTCTCTTCAAAAATGCTTTCACACTCATATTAACTATCTGTATCATAGGAGGTTGAGTGTGAAAGGAGATTTATGAAGGGAGAATGTGGGTGATGCGTGAAGAGGGAAGAATGGTTATGAGGAGTGAGGAGAGATGATAGATGCTGATAGGCGGAAAGATGCTATCTTTTATCGATTGGTTTGAGTAGTTCTTATAGCTGACTAGAGTCATCCATATAGCTGACCAAGGTCGTCTATATGGATGACCCGGGTCAGCCGATGATTGGTAGTATCAATTACTCTCATAGATAGTATCAGCTTCCCCTGTTGGAAATATGAACTTCCCCTGTTGGAAGTATCAGTTTCTGGTGTTTATACTATCATACTTTTCTCCTAAAAATGCCTTCACACTAAACTTGTTGATAATCAGAACGTTTGAGAATGTGTGAAAGCAGAAATAAAGATTGTTGAATATTATAAAAACAAAATAAGCAGCTGAAAAAATCAGCTGCTTATTTGCTTATAGGGTGGAGCTGGAGGGAATCGAACCCTCGTCCGCACAAGGAAACCATACGCTTTCTACATGCTTATTCCAGCCTTTAATTTTCGAGGTATGACAAGACCTGGACCACCAATCATACCCTTATCCTCTAAAATTTCATCCATGCAACGAGGCGTACATGAACTATTTCCGATTTGCCTGCACCGCTTGATCAACAAGATTCGGAACTACATCCGTTGAGCGATGTCCCGTTCCAGCACCTTGTGCCGGAATAAAGCTAATCTACTGTACTTCGATTAAGCAGCGAGAGCGTAGTTATTTTCGCCAATTAATTTTTTGTTCACTAGGATTTAGGAGGTAGCCAACGAGCCTCCGCATGCTTACGTACCATTTCATCTCGCCGTCAAATCCAGTCAACCCCGAGATTTCTTGATAACTAGAGTGCAAAGATAAAGCGAAATTTTGAAATCACCAAATATTTTCGGAAATTTCTTCGTTATTTCTTTAAAATATCGGAATATAGCGGTTGGGAGACCGCTTTTGTTTAGAATTTTGGAAGAAATGATGTTTTTTTCGAAGCTATCTCGTTTTTTTGCAGTAACTTTGTGGGCAAAATAATTAAAAATGATGGCAATGGAGAAAAAAGGAAAGATACTGATAGTGGATGACAATGAGGATGTTCTCTTGTCGCTCAATATGCTTTTGAAACCATACGTGGAGGGTATCAGAGTTATCAATACGCCTGAACGAATCATCGGAATGATGGATTCGTTCATGCCTGATGTCATCATGCTCGATATGAACTTCCATCGGGATGCCATCAGTGGCGAAGAGGGGTATGAATGGCTGAAGAAGATTCTGGCGCATAACCCCAAGAGCGTGGTGCTGTTTATCACGGCTTACGTGGATACGGAGAAGGCGGTGAGGGCTATCAAGGCGGGAGCCATCGACTTTATTCCGAAACCATGGGATAGGAATAAACTGCTCGATACGGTGAAGAGTGCCGTGGAATTGAGCAGGGAAAGGAATCTGGATTCTTCGGATTCGCAGGAAAAAGAATCGGAGCTGAAACTGAATATGAATCAATGTTCTGATTCCAAGTCTGTTGTATCTTCTCAAGATGTGTTTGCGGGAATGATAGGCGAATGCTCTGCCATGAAGGAACTGAAAGCGCAGATGATGCGTGTGGCGGCTACGGATGCCAACGTATTGATTACTGGAGAGAATGGTACGGGAAAGGATGTGGTGGCGCATGCCTTGCATCTGCTTTCAGACAGGGCAAGAAAGCCGTTTGTGAATATCGACTTGGGTTGCATTCCTGAGAATCTTTTCGAAAGCGAACTTTTCGGATACGAGAAGGGAGCGTTTACGGATGCCAGGAATGCGAAGGAAGGACGAATTGAGACGGCGGATGGCGGTACTCTCTTTCTGGATGAGATTGGAAATCTGAACCTGCCGATGCAGCAGAAACTCCTAACGGTGATAGAGAAGCGTGAAACTCAGCGCATTGGTTCCAATAAGGTGAGCCATGTGGATGTGAGAATTCTGGCGGCTACGAATGCTAATTTGCGTGAGAAGGTGGGCGAGGGAACATTCCGACAGGATCTCTTCTATCGACTGAATACCATTGAGTTGCATCTTCCGCCGCTGTGTAAGCGTGGAGAGGATATCGTTCTGCTGGCAGAATATTTTCTGAAGATTTATTCGGGAAAATATAGCGTGGGCGATGTGAGGCTGGGTGCATCTGCCAAACAGAAACTTCTGAAACATATTTGGCCGGGTAATGTAAGAGAATTGCAGCATTGCATTGAGAGGGCGATTGTGTTGGGGGATAAGACGGAACTGGCTGCCGAGGATATCAGATTGGAGGATTCTGTGGTGGCATTGGGTTTTTCTTCATCAGATTCTTCATCAAGTTCTTCATCAGGTTCCATAAAGGTTGATTCGCTCAATCTTCAGACCTTGGAGCGTGAAGCCATCAAGCGCGCCATCTCCTTGAGTAATGGAAATCTTACACAAGCTGCAGAGTTGCTGGGTATCACCCGTTTCGCCCTTTACAGGAAAATCGACAAACTCGGGGTTTAAAACTTCGGAATTTTTTGAAACTATGTCAATCGTCAATAACTTATTCAATCATAAGAGCAATGAGCGGATGCGCCAACTGATTGAGGCTATCCGCACCCGTGACTTCTCGCTTCAGTATTCGTTGGATCATCTGAGGGGAGAAGAGCGGAATCTTGCAGAGCAGATTAACGAAGTGGTGAATGAATTTCGGGAAACCACTTTGCTGCAGGAAGCGAAATACCAGTATTTCGGAACGATGCTCGATACCATCAATGCCTTTCTCATTGTGGCGGATGAACAGGGGAAGGTGCATTGGATGAATCGGGCTGCCGTGAATGGACTCTGCGGTTTTTCGATTCATCACTTGCACGACTTGCAGGTGCTGGATGGGACGCTTCCGGAAATGATGATGCAGCTGAAGCCGGGATTGCAGAAACTGGTACAATTGGAGAACAAGACCAACGAGGCAGCTGCTGGCAAGAAGGCTTTGGATGCCGGAAATCAGAATGCGGGGAAGGCTGACTTTGTATTGAGCGTGGTCAACTTCTTTAATAAAGGCTTTGCCTATCGCCTCTATACCTTGCAGAATGTGCAACCGGTGATTCAGAAGAATGAGACGGATGCGCAGCAGCAGCTGGTGAGGGTATTGACCCACGAAATCATGAACTCGCTGACTCCTATCATCTCTTTGGCTGATACACTATGTGAAGGGGTGGAGCAGGATACGCTGGAGCATGATGATCTGCTGATGGCATTGCAAGCCATCAATCGAAGGAGCAATGGCTTGCTGCAGTTTGTGGAGAACTATCGAAAGTTGCAACGCATATCGAAACCTCAGTTTGAGGATGTAAGGATTGGTGATCTGGTGGCTGATTTGCAGCATCTTTATCCGGATTCGATATTCCATTATGAGATAGAAAATGAAGACCAGAGGTTGCTGATGGATCGTTCGCAGATAGAACAGGTGCTGATTAATCTACTGAAGAATGCGCAGGAAGCTGTGGAGAATCGAGTGAAGGATGAGGCTGCTGATCTTTCCGATGAGGCTGAATCTGCTCAAAATCAGATTCCTTATATCCGTCTTACCACTCATCTTTCGAGCAACAAGCGCAATTTCATCATTTCCATTACTGATAATGGTAAGGGAATCCTTCCGGAGGTGATGGAGCGCATTTTTGTGCCGTTCTTTACTACCAAGACGAACGGTTCGGGCATCGGGTTGAGTATCTGCAAGCAGATAGTAACCTTACATGGTGGAACCATCACCGCCTCTTCGAAGCCAGGCGATAAAACCACCTTTAGCGTGGTGCTTCCTGCCTGATAGAGACGGATGCCTATCATCTTGAGGATGTGCGCACCGTGCGAAATCGCACACGTTTCGTGCGGTTTCGCACGCTTTTTTATATCCGGAATTGCTTATCTTCTTGATAATCATATCTTTATATTTGTGGCATGGCTTTTGTGTTAGTTTTTGCAAAAGTAATCATCATGAAGATAAAGAATTATATATTCATAGCATGGGCGCTTGCAGCCATGAATGTCCAAGCCGACACACTGCAGCTCGACCTGAAGGCTACCATTGCGATGGCGCAGCGGCAGTCGCCATCGGTGCAGAGTGCTCGCAATACCTTTCTGTCTGCTTACTGGGCTTATCGGTATCATCAGGCCAACTATCTGCCTTCGCTTTCCCTCTCATCTTCACCTTATATTAATAAGGAGGTGAACAAGATAACCCAGTCGGATGGTACGGCTCTCTTTCTGAAGCAAGATCAGTTGAGTGCCGACCTTACTCTGAAAATCAACCAGAATATCTCCCTGACGGGTGGTAGCCTTTTTGTGAAGAGTTCGCTCAACCGCTTGGATGAGTTGCACAACAAGATAACAGCCTATAGTAGTCAACCCTTTATTGTGGGTTATGAGCAGAGTCTTTTTGGCTATAACTCGCTGAAATGGAATCGACGGATAGAACCTATCCGGTTCCGGGAATCCAAAAAGCGATATGCCGAAACGTTGGAGATTGTTTCGGCAAAAGCCTGTGAGCATTTCTTCGGTCTGGCTTCGGCGCAGGCTGAATGGGAGATGGCAAAGCAGAACTTTGCTTCTGCCGATACGCTTTATCAGATGGCGAAGGGGCGATATGAGAACGGAACGATTTCGGAAAACGAGATGCTGCAGCTGGAAATCAACCGACTGAACGAGGAGACCAATGTGATGGATGCCCAGGTGGCTTTGCGGGAGAAGCTGCAGACCATCCGCTCGTTTCTGGGATTGGAACAATCGCAGGACATTAGTCTGGTGATGCCGGAAGAGGTGCCTGCCTTTGAGGTTCCTTTGCAGCGGGCGATAGATTGGGCTTTGTTGAATAGTCCGGATCCCGATTATTACCGTCGTATCCAGAAGGAGAGCGAAAGCCGGTTGGCGCAGGCTCGTGCCAATGCCGGATTGAAGGCAGAACTCTATATGCAGTTTGGACTCTCGCAGACGGGAGCAGATATCGGTGCCGCCTATCGCAGTCCGATGAGTCAGCAATCGGCAAGAATCACCATCGCCCTTCCGATATTGGATTGGGGACGGGGAAAGGGTAGGATAAGAGAAGCCAAATCGCAGCTGGCGCTTACCCAGACGCAGGTGGAGCAAGGCATGAGGGATTTCTACCAGAACGTAGAAAAACTGGTGTTGCAGTTTAACATGCAAGCCCGAAAGGTGCATGTGGCATCGCTCACCGACCAGCGTGCCGAGAAGCGACATGTGGTGGCGCGCCGACTCTACATCATGGGGCGCAACTCGATACTCGACCTGAATGCAGCCATCAGCGAGAAAGATGCTGCTCGGCGCAATTACATCTCGACCATGCAGACTTACTGGAGTCTTTACTATACGCTCCGAAGTATGACGGGATTCGATTTCGAACACAATAAAGAACTGAAGGAAGAACTTCCTATAAAATAAATAAGGTGAAATGAATAACAGCAGAATAATATGGATATAAAGAAACAACCGAAACCGTGGTATATTCGCTACCGATATCCTATCCTGTCGGGTGCAGCAGGCATTGCCATCCTGGTCTATGCCCTTTTCCTGATCGTTACTTCGGGCACCCGAAGGGTGGATATGGATAGTGTGGTGATAGCCGAAGTGAAGAAGGCTCCTTTCTGGGAGTATGTGGATGTAGAAGGACTGGTTCATCCCTACAAGACCATCCAGGTAAATGCGATGGAGAATGGATTCGTAGAGCGGGTGGTGGCTGAAGAAGGAGCCATGCTACGGCAGGGCGATACCATCCTGGTGCTTCAGAATCCGGAACTCTATCATTCTATCGATGATGAGCAGGATGCATGGAGCAGTAAGCTTCGCAACTGTCAGGAACAGGAAATTGAGATGACGCAGAAGACCATCAACCTGCGCCAGCAAGCCTTGGATGCCCAGCATCAGATGGCGAGCTTGAAGAAATCGCTCAAGCAGAGCCGGGAGGAATATCGTATGGGCATCAAGAGTAAGGCGGAACTGGAAGTGGCTGAGGAAGATTACGAATATCAGCGGCAGAAGGTGCTCTTGCAGATGCAAAACCTGAAGCATGATTCCGTATCTACCCGATTGAAGCGCGAGATGATTGCTGCCAACCGGATGGAAGCCAACAAGAAATTATTGAGAATGAAGGGCCGCACCCAGCAGTTGGTGGTTCGGGCTCCCGTAAGCGGACAACTGAGTTATTTGGGGGTAACCCAAGGTCAGCAGGTTTCGTCCGGGGCGAGCATCGGACAGATTAAGGTGATGAGCCAGTTTAAATTGCAGATTTCGCTGGCTGAGTATTACATCGACCGCGTTATCGCCGGACTTCCTGCCCATATTGAGTATGACGGTCATCAGTTTCCGCTTCGTGTATCTCGGGTGATTCCTGAGGTGAAAGACCATCAGTTTGTCTGCGAATTAACTTTCAGCGGCAAGACTCCCGCCAATATCCGTTTGGGCAAGAGTTATCGGGTGCTGTTGGAATTGGGCAAGCCGGAACAAGCCTTGGTGATTCCGAATGGTGATTTCTTCCAAACGACCAACGGATATTGGATATTCCGGGTATCTGACGATGGCAAGAAGGCGCAGCGGGTGAATATCAATGTTGGCAGACAGAATCCGCAGCAATTCGAAATTACTTCTGGCTTGAAGCCGGGCGACAAGGTTATCGTAAACGGATATACCCAAATCGCCAGCGAAAAAGAGATAGATTTGAGATAGACTTTTATCTTGGATTATCAAAAATCATCATCCATCATAGATAATAAAATTCAATCTTTCACGTAAATAAATTATATAAAGACTTAAAAATATGAACATGTTATTACACAACCTGAAGGTTGCCCTGCGCAACATTCTCAAGTACAAGGTGCAAACTCTGGGCAGCATCCTGTCGCTTGCCATCGGTATGGTGACGCTTGCCACGGTGCATTCGTTTCTGCAGAATTTCCGCATGGCTTCCATTAACCATGAACCTTATTATGACAGGGTTTATAACCTCAGATTCGATTCCATCCAAAAACGTCAATCGGATCATTCAATTCGTATCAATGGTGATATCGTAAGGGCGGTGAAGGCGAATGGAGGACCTCGTTGCATAGAGCAGGGACCTTATGCTCCTAATGGTATGCTTACTGGTGGCTGGGCTGAGTTTACCCTAAACGGCAAGACAAAGCGAAAGATGCCGTTGGATGCCGTTCCCCTTGACCGTCATTATCCCAACTTTGTAGGTATCCGTTCTGCCATTACGGGCGAAAAGATTAAGGTGCTGGGGCCTCATGATGCCATTATCAACGAAAAGCAGGCAAAGCAAATCTTTGGTGACAAGAATCCTGTGGGTGCAAGTATTCGTTTGAGTAAAGACTATGGAAATTATCAGTTGAGATTGGTGGATGTCTATCAAGACTTATCATTGACTGAGCAAAACAGTTCTGCTCTCTTTTACTCGCCATGGGAGTTGGAAGATATGGATTTAAATCAATTTTATGCTGTGGCTTTCTATGTGGTGTTGAAAGAGGGATGCACGCCACAACAGTTGAAAGCAGAGGTAAACAGCAGATTGAAACCATTGGGGTTGAAGGTAAGAACAGAAAAGCTGAAAGATCGATTGAACGAAGAGTATTCAACCGTTACTATTGCCCGTTCCATCACTTATCTGATTGGTTCGTTGATTCTGCTGGCTGCCATCATCGGTTTCCTGAGAATGCAGACGCAACTGTTCTGGATGCGCAGACGTGAAATCTCGCTCCGTATTACCAATGGTGCCACACGCCTCCAACTCTTCTCTATGTTTGCTACCGAGGTGGTGGTGATCGTGCTGGTGGCTTATTTTGTAGCAGTATTGATGGGATCCTGGATTTGTGATTATCTGGCAAGGCCTCAGTTTGCAGAAATCACCTCTGAGTTAGGAACCATCAGTCATCTGTATCTCTATAGTCTGGTGATTGGGCTGGTGGTTATGATGCTATGTCTCGCCATCATCTGGATTGTGCTGAGTCGCATTTGTAAGCGTACGCAAGCACTCGAATCAGGAATGAGAAGAAGCCATAACCATTGGTTCCGCAATACGATGCTGGGTGTGCAGGTGATGATCAGTATGTTCTTTCTGGGTGTTACTTTCTGCCTCCTGTGCTGGGTGGGCAAGATGGCAGATTTCAACCATATTCCTGATGACGAGTGTGCATACAAGCAGAGTCTGTATCTGCAGACAAATGCGGCAGAAAATGTCCAGCGCCTTAGAGACAAGCTCATCCATTTACCGCAGGTGGAACGATGGATTCCTTATAGCTGGGGAGTTTGGCAAGTTAACGAGCTGGCAGAGAACGAGGAGTTCAGCAAGGCGGCTTGGCAAGGCGATCCTTATGCTAGCTATAATAATGTGACGAGTTATAAAATTCGGACTACATCAGATACCTCCTATCTCGGTTTCTTCAAGATCAAGGTGAATTGGAAGCCGAAGGCAAACCGGAAGAAATGTATTCTGGTAAATGAGGAGTTGTATAAGCAGATGCGCCAGCATCATGTTGCTCCTAATGATATATTGACCGTAGATGAGATGGATTCCTATCAGATAGCCGGAACGTTCCAGTCGATACCTTATCAGGGGAGTATGAAAACTGATATATACTCATTCATAGTCATTGATCCCAAAGAGGCTTATGGTGCCACACATTATATTCTTGTGGCAAAGCCGGGTGAATATAAGGAGATGCAGGTTGCAGTAGATAGAATGATACAGAAATTGGAGCCTGCAGTGGTAAAACCGATGTCATCCAATCTGCGTGACTATATGGCGAGGGAAATGTTTGCATTGGAAATACTGCAAAATATTGCGTGGATCCTGGCTATCGTGAGTCTGGCTATCTGTCTGATAAGTATCTTCAGTACGGTGATGCTGGATACGCAGACCCGCAAGAAGGAGGTGGCTATCCGCAAGGTGAACGGTGCCCTGACAAAGGATATTGCCAAACTCTTCGGAAGAACTTATCTGGTGATTACGCTTACCGCCATGGTATTTGCGGTGGTAGCCATGTTGCTGTTCCATATCGTTCTGAGTCAGATGTTCAATATGGTAGAAATCAATCCTGTCTTCCCTATCATCCTGAGTATAGTGATAGTGATAGGCTTCATTGCTGCTATCATCGCCTGCCAGGTACGCAAGATCATGAAGGTGGATCCTTCGGAGATTCTGGCAAAGGAATAAAATGCGTCATTTGAAAGTATAAAAGTATAATATGAATTTAAAGAAACGATAAAGATTATGATTCAATTAGATAATATCAAGAAAGTATTTCAGACTGAAGAGGTGGAGACTTGGGCTTTGCGTAATATCAGTTTGCAGGTGAAGGAAGGCGAGTTTGTTGCCATCATGGGACCTTCGGGATGTGGTAAATCCACATTACTTAATATAATAGGTTTGCTCAACAATCCTACAAGCGGCAGCTATCTGCTCGACGGCAAGGATGTAAGCACGCTGAAGGAGAGCGAGCGCACCTTGATAAGAAGAGGAATGATAGGTTTTGTGTTCCAGAGTTTCAACCTGATTGATGAGTTGAATGTGGTAGAGAATATCGAGTTGCCGCTTCTGTATATGGGAGTATCTGGCAAGGAACGTCGTAAGCGTGCCGAGGATGTGATGGAGCGCGTGGCGATATCCCATCGTGCCAAGCATTTCCCGTCGCAGCTTTCGGGTGGTCAGCAGCAGCGCACCGCCATCGCCCGTGCCATCCTGCCGCATCCTAAGCTGATACTTGCCGATGAGCCTACGGGAAATCTGGATTCCAAGAATGGCAAGGAGGTGATGGAACTGCTTTCTGAGCTGCACAAGGAGGGCACCACCATCGTGATGGTAACCCACTCGCTGCATGATGCCAATTATGCCGATAGAATCATCAATATGTTTGATGGTGAGATTGTGAATCAGGTGGAGATGTAGGAATTTATGATATGAAAATCGCCCGATAGCATATTCTTTGATGCTATCGGGCGATTATGTCTATATCTCTTCATCGATAAATCGGATGATTTCATCCTGCTGGTCGGGATGATACCAGTGGAGTTCTGCATCTCGCTTAAACCAGGTGAGCTGCTTGCGCATGTATTCACGGCTATGCGACTGTATCTGGCGGATGGCTTCATCCTTATCTATCTCTCCATCGAAATAGGCAAACATCTCCTTGTAGCCCACGGTTCTCAAGGCAGTGAGACCCTTGTGTGGATATACGCTGCGGGCTTCTGCCTCCAGTCCTTCCTCCATCATCATCAGCACACGCTGGTTGATTCGGTCGTACAGTTCGGCACGGTCGCGGTTCAAGCCTATCTTGATGATGCGGAAAGGACGCTGCTTCTTCTCGGCTACACGGAAAGAAGTGTAGGTCTTGCCAGTCTGGTGGCAGATTTCCAGGGCATGCACCACGCGGCGGGGATTCTTCTTATCTACTATCGCCCAATGCTCCGGGTCCATCTTGTGGAGTTCTTCTACCAGTGTCTCCAAGCCTTCGTCTTCCAGGCGCTGTTTCATCCAGGTACGGATGTCATCCCGCACGGTAGGAATATCGTCGATACCCTTGCATACGGCATCGATATACATCATGCTGCCGCCTGTAAGCAGCGCCACATCGTGATTCTTGAAGATTTCTTCTTCCAGGAGATTCATCACATCGGCCTCGTATTGGGCTGCGCTGTAATAATCTTCGATGTGGTGGTTTCCTACGAAATAATGCTTCACCCGCTGCTGCTGTTCGGCAGTAGGTGCTGCGGTTCCGATAGGGAGTTCGGCGAAGATCTGGCGGGAGTCGGCATTGATAATAGGTATAGAGAGATGCTCTGCCAGAGAAAGGCAGAGCTCGGTCTTACCTACACCGGTAGGACCGAGCACTACAATTAAAGTTTTCATTATCGGATGATGCCTCGCTGAGAACTCTCTACGAAGTCGATGATGTACTGGATTTCCTTAGTCACCTCAAGATTCTTCTTGATTTCCTCGATACCTTCCTTCAGGATGCCCTTGCTGTAGAGCAGGCGATAAGCCTCGTGGATGTTCTGGATGGTCTCGTTGCTGAAACCACGGCGACGCAAACCGATGAGGTTGATGCTGCAATAGCGGGTAGGCTCCTTGCCGGCAATGATGTAAGGAGGAATATCCTGAGAGAAACGGCAACCGCCCTGGATCATCACGTAGCCTGCGATGTGGCAGAACTGATGAACGAGAACGTTGGCGCTGACGATGGCGTTGTCATCTACAACTACCTCACCGGCAAACTTGGTAGAGTTACCGATAATCAAGCCGCTGCCCAACTCACAGTCGTGAGCCACGTGAACAGTCTCCATCAGGAGGTTGTTGCTGCCTACCACGGTCTTGCCCTTAGAGGCAGTACCACGAGAGATAGTAACGTTCTCACGGATGCTGTTGTTGTCGCCCACCTCGCAGGTTGTCACCTCGCCCTTGAACTTCAAGTCCTGAGGCTTTGTAGAGATGCTGGCACCTGGGAAGAATTCATTATTGTTGCCGATACGAGCGCCCACGTGGATGGTAACGCTGTTCTGCAATACGTTGTTATCGCCCAAAACGGTGTCCTTGTCGATATAGCAGAAAGGACCGATAATGTTGTTGTCACCGAGTTTTGCCTCTGGATGAACAAACGCTAATGGACTAATCTGATTCATATTTCTATCTTATTATTACTTGTTCTTAACAATCTGTGCAGTGAAAGTAGCCTCTGCCACCACCTGGTCGCCTACGAACATGTAGCCCTTCATTGAGCTGATGCCATGGCGTACTGGTGCGAGCAACTCCACACGGAAGAGGAGGGTATCGCCCGGAACCACCTTCTTGCGGAACTTCACGTCGTCGAGCTTCATGAAGTAAGTGCTCCAGCGCTCAGGCTCTTCCAGCTGGTTCAATACGAGCAGACCGCCACACTGTGCCATCGCCTCTACCTGGAGAACGCCTGGCATCACTGGCTCCTCTGGGAAGTGACCGGTGAAGAATGGCTCGTTGCTGGTTACGTTCTTAATGCCCACGATGCTGGTAGGACCCATAGCGATGACCTTATCAACCAACTGCATTGGGTAGCGATGAGGCAGGAGCTGGCGGATGCGGATATTATCCATGATTGGCTCCTCGTTTGGATCGTAGATTGGAGCCTGGATTTCGTGCTTGCGGATCTCCTTGCGCATGAGGCGGGCGAACTTGTTGTTCACGGTGTGGCCAGGACGGGTAGCGATGATGCGACCCTTGATAGGCTTACCGATGAGCGCCATGTCGCCGATGATGTCGAGCAGCTTATGGCGTGTACATTCGTTCTCCCACTGCAATGGGCGGTGCTGGATGTAACCCAACTTGTTGGCATCCATGTGAGGCACCTTGAGATGGTCGGCGAGCTGATCGAGCTGAGCCTGCTCTACCTGGCGCTCGTAGATAACGATGGCATTGTCCAAGTCGCCACCCTTGATGAGGTTAGCCTGGAGCAATGGCATGATATCGCGAACGAATACGAAGGTACGTGCCGAAGCAATCTCGTCAACATAGGTCTCCATCTTGTCGAGGGTAGCAAACTGGCTGTTGATGAACTTGCTCTCGAAAGAACACATCGCCGTGATGCTGAACTCCTCATCTGGAAGAATGGTGATGACAGAACCGTTGTCGTCCTTCACCTCAATCTTATGACGGATGATATAGTAGTCCTTCTCAGCGTTCTGCTCCTGGATGCCTACGCTCTGAATCTTCTCTACATACATAGCTGCAGAGCCGTCGAGGATAGGGAACTCAGGACCGTTTACCTGGATGAAACAGTTGTCGATGCCGAGAGCATAGAGTGCTGACATACCGTGCTCGATGGTAGAGATGCGGATATCGCCCTTGCCGAGTACGGTGCCACGCTGGGTTTCAACGACGTTCTCAGCCACAGCCTGGATGATAGGCTCGCCTTCGAGGTCGATGCGCTGTATCTTATAACCGGTGTTCTCTGGTGCAGGATTGAAAGTCACGGTGAGGCTCAAGCCAGTGTGCAATCCCTTGCCGCAAAGAGAGAAGCTACCTTTCAGTGTCTTCTGTTTTGACATAATTATATATAGTTTTATTTATTTTTCTTTAATTCTTCAATCTGCTTCTTCAGGTCGTTGAGTTCCTTGTACATATCAGGCAGGCGACGGAAGATGGCCTGTGACTTGAAGTAAGCACGCTGCTCCATAGGAGGAGTACCGATGAGCTGCTGGCCGCTCTTGAGGCTGCCTGGCACACCGCTCTGTGCTCCGAGGAACACCTTGTCGCCGATGGTGATGTGACCGGCGATACCTACCTGTCCGCCAAACATACACCATTCGCCTACCTTGGTACTGCCGGCTACACCCACCTGTGCAGACATCACTGTGTTGGCACCGATGTCGGTGTTGTGGGCAATCTGAACCATATTGTCGAGCTTCACGCCCTTGCGAACATAGGTAGAACCCATGGTAGAGCGATCAACGCAAGTGTTGGCACCAATCTCCACATCATCCTCGATGGTAACGATACCGATCTGAGGAATCTTGTCATATCCATCAGGTCCTGGAGCGAAGCCGAAGCCATCAGCACCGATGACGCAACCTGCATGGAGAGTCACGTTATCGCCGAGCTTACAGCCGTGATAAATGGTTACGTGAGGGTAGATGAGGGCATTCTTGCCGATCTTCACACCCTCGCCGATGTAAGCGTGAGGATAAATCTGGCTACCTTCGCCCACCTCTGCGCCATCGCTGATATAGGCGAAAGCACCGATATAGACGTTCTCAGCCACCTTAGCCTTTGGAGAAACGAAAGCCAATGGGTCGATGCCCGTCTTCTTAGGTTTCATTGATTCATACATCTGGAGCAACTTTGCCACGCACTCGTATGCATTCTTCACACGAATGAGGGTGGTAGAAACAGGATGATCCAATTCCACGTTCTCGTCGATGAGTACGATGCTCGACTTTGTGTCGTACACGAAGTGAGTATATTTAGGGTTTGAAAGGAACGAGATAGCGCCTTCCTTGCCTTCTTCGATTTTAGCGAAGGTGTTGACTGTTGCATTCTCATCACCTTCCACACGGCCCTGAACGAACTGGGCTATTTGCGCTGCGGTAAATTCCATATTTATCAATCTTCTAGTTTGTTTTACTTAGGGTCTCCTTGCAAGATTCTCTTTTAGGAAACACATTTTGTTTGCAAAAATAACAAAATAAATTTAGATTCTCGTCATTCTTTCGTAATATTTTGCTTTTTTCGCAAACAAATAGGTATTTTTAAGGCGCAAAGCCTCTTTTTCAAGATACTTTGCGCCTAAAATGATGCTTTATGAAGGGGATTACAGCTTGGCAAGCTCTGCTGCCATTTGCTCCTGGAGTTCCTTTGCCTTCTGACCTGCAACCTCTGCGAAATCATCGCCATTGCTAGCGTAGATGATGCCGCGAGATGAATTGACGAGCAGACCGCAATCCTTGATGATGCCATACTTGCAAACCTCCTGGAGGCTACCACCCTGGGCACCTACACCTGGTACGAGGAGGAAGTGGTTAGGAGCTACCTTGCGGATGTCCTCGAACATCTGACCCTGAGTAGCACCTACTACGTACATCATGTTCTCATCGTTGCCCCATTCCTGGCTCTTCTTCAGAACCTTCTCGAAAAGGCGCTCGCCTTCTTTATCTTCTGTGAGCTGGAAGTCGTGGCTACCCTTGTTGCTGGTCAAAGCCAGGAGGATGACCCACTTGCCTTCATACTCGAGGAATGGCTTGACAGAATCCTCGCCCATGTAAGGAGCTACGGTTACAGAATCGAGATTGTACTCCTCGAAGAAAGTCTGGGCATACATCTTGGATGTGTTGCCGATATCGCCACGCTTTGCATCAGCGATGATGAAGTGGTTTGGATAGTGGCTCTTGAGATACTTGATGGTGTTCTCGAAGGCAATCATACCGTCGATACCACGGCTCTCGTAGAAAGCCAGGTTTGGCTTGTAAGCCACACAGTAAGGAGCGGTTGCGTCGATGATGGCCTGGTTGAACTTAAACATCATCTCGGCTTCTGCGCCTTGGATTTCCTCACTCTCTGTGATGCACTTAGGCAACTTATTGATATCTGTATCAAGACCTACGCACAAGAAACTCTTCTTGGCGAAAATCTGCTCTACAAGTTCTTTTCTGTTCATGTCTTTAAATTATTTTGGGGTCAAATGTTTGCTCCACACGCCCTGAAAGGGCAGAAGCCCCTAGCCCAGGGCAACACCCTGGGTAGTCATGGCATCAAGCCTGTCGCCCTGTAAGGGCAAAAGCTTTAAAACTGCGGAGCCACATACGAAACCTCGGTAAGGGTTTTATAATTCTGTTTCTTTCAGTTTCTCTGCGTTCTCAGCCACGGTCAAGGCATCAATCATATCCTGGATGTTACCAGCCAGGAAACCATTGAGGTCGTGGGTGGTGTAACCGATACGGTGGTCGGTAACACGGCCCTGTGGGAAGTTGTAGGTACGAATCTTCGCACTACGGTCGCCGGTAGATACGAGGCTCTTACGGCGGCTGGCGATATCGTCAACATACTTCTGATGCTCACGGTCGTGGATGAAGGTATAGAGGCGGCTCAGGGCACGCTCCTTGTTCTTTGGCTGGTCACGGGTCTCGGTACACTCGATGAGGATTTCCTCTACCTCACCTGTGTTAGGGTTCTTCCAAGGATAGCGGAGGCGAACTCCAGACTCCACCTTGTTCACGTTCTGACCACCGGCACCTGAGCTTCGGAAGGTATCCCACTTGATATCGCCTTCGTTGATGTTCACCTCAAACTTGTCTGCCTCTGGCAATACAGCCACGGTAGCGGCTGAGGTATGCATACGGCCCTGAGTCTCAGTAGCAGGCACACGCTGAACACGGTGAACACCAGACTCATACTTCAATGTACCGTAAACATCTGTTCCGCTTACGGCGAAGTCGATTTCCTTGTATCCACCTACTGCACCTTCAGAGACAGATGTCACGCTGATGGTCCATCCCTTAGACTCGCAATATTTCTTATACATAGAGAAGAGGTCGCCGGCGAATAGGGCAGCCTCGTCGCCACCGGCACCGCCACGGATCTCCATCTGTACATTCTTGGCATCTTCTGGATCCTTAGGAACCAGGGCAATCTTGATTTCCTCTTCGAGCTTAGGCTGCAGAGCCTCGTTCTCGTTGAGTTCCTCGCGCGCCATCTCCTTCATTTCAGGGTCGCTTTCGTTGGCGAGGATATCCTTAGCCTCCTTGATGCTGTTCAGACAGTTGATGTATCGCTTGCGTGCGTCCATGATGTCGCCAAGGTCTTTCCACTCCTTGGTGAGCTTCACGTAGCGTGGCTGGTCGGCGATGACATCAGGGTCGGTAATGAGGGTGCTTACTTCCTCGTATCGGCTCTCTAAGCCTTCTAGCTTCTGTAATATGTTGTTATTATCCATTAATTTTAAATTCTTTTTTAGTATTCGAATGTTCCGAATTCGCTCTTGATGGTCAGGCTGCGCTTGCCTTCCTCGATGTGACCCACAATCTGGGCATCGATGTTGAAGCTCTTGCTGATGGCGATAACCTTCTCGGCTACCTCTGGGCGAACGTAGATTTCCATGCGGTGACCCATGTTGAATACCTGGTACATCTCCTTCCAGTCGGTCTCTGAGCAGTCGTGGATTGCCTTGAAGAGTGGAGGTACTGGGAACATGTTGTCCTTCACTACCTTGCAGTTTTCGCCTACGAAGTGCAGAACCTTGGTCTGGGCACCACCTGTACAGTGAACCATACCGTGAACCTCTGGGCGAAGCTCATCCAGAATCTTCTTGATTACTGGGGCATAGGTGCGGGTAGGAGAGAGTACCAGCTCACCGGCGTTGATTGGAGAACCCTCAACCTCGTCGGTCAACTTATACTTGCCGCTGTAAACCAACTCTTCTGGCACGGCGTGGTCGTAGCTCTCAGGATAGTTCTCAGCGAGATACTTGGCGAATACATCGTGGCGGGCAGAAGTCAAACCGTTGCTGCCCATACCGCCGTTGTACTTCTTCTCGTATGTAGCCTGACCGGTAGAAGAAAGACCTACGATAACATCGCCTGGGCGGATGTTGGCATTGTCGATGACGTCGCTGCGCTTCATGCGGCAGGTTACGGTAGAGTCAACGATGATGGTACGTACCAGATCGCCTACATCGGCAGTCTCACCGCCGGTAGGATAGATGCCGATACCCATCTCGCGCATCTCGTGGAGCAGGTCGTCGGTACCGTTGATGATAGCCGAGATAACCTCGCCAGGAATGAGCATCTTGTTGCGGCCGATGGTAGAGCTGACGAGGATGTTATCTACGGCACCCACGCAGAGCAGGTCGTCGGTATTCATCACGATAGCATCCTGAGCGATACCCTTCCATACAGAGAGGTCGCCAGTCTCCTTCCAGTACATGTATGCCAAGCTAGACTTGGTACCTGCACCGTCGGCGTGCATAATGTTGCAATACTCTGGGTCACCGCCCAAGATATCAGGGATAATCTTGCAGAAAGCCTGTGGGAAGATACCCTTGTCGATGTTTTTGATGGCGTTGTGAACGTCTTCTTTAGCAGCGCTTACACCGCGCATCATGTATCTATTGTTACTCATATTCTTATTTTGAACTTTGATCTTTGAACTTTATGATATGCTTATTTTTCTTCTTGCCAGAAATCCCATGATGCAAAAGCTTGCAGCAAGAGCATTTCCAAGCCATTCTTCACTGTGGCTCCGTGCTCTTTTCCCTTCTTCATGAAGAGGGTTTCATCGGGATTGTAGATGAGGTCGTAGAGTAGTGTATGGGTATCCATCGCCTCGTAAGGCAGTGGAGGGCACTCATCTACATGAGGATACATACCTACAGGAGTACAATTCACGATGACATTGTATTCCTTGATGACCTCAGGGGTGATTTTATCGTACTGGATAGTACCAGGACGTTCGTATCGACTCACGAAAACAGTCTCCAGTCCGAGCGATTTCAAGCCGTAGTTGATGGCTTTGGATGCACCGCCAGTACCGAGAATCAATGCCTTCTTGTGGAAAGACTCGATGAAAGGTTCGATGCTCTGGGTGAAACCGATGACATCACTGTTGTATCCCTTGAGGATAGTCTCGTCGCCTTTATGCTCCACTTTCACCACGTTGACAGCTCCGATGGCATTTGCCTCGGGGCTAACCTGATCAAGATAACAGATTACCTTCTCCTTGTAAGGGATGGTTACATTGAGGCCTTTTAACTCCGGATTAGAGTCGAGAATCTCGGTGAGATCCTCGATGGATGGAATCTCGAAGTTGATATATTGGGCGTCGATGCCCTCGTTCTCAAACTTCTCGTTGAAGTAGCCTTTTGAGAACGAATGTCCTAGGGGATAACCTATGAGTCCATACTTGTCCATAATATCTTTGTTTTATTTTGTTGCGAAATAAAGGGTGCAGATGCCGAAGGTGAGTCTCTTGAACTCAGCCTTTTCGAATCCTGCCTTCTTGAATACCTCCATCATCGTTTCTCCCTGTGGGAATGCCTCGATGGTCTTGGTGAGATAGCTGTAGGCACTCTGGTCTTTCGATATCAGCTTGCCGTAGATAGGCAATACGGTATGCGAATAGATGTG